>Ga0126342_10002196_pt1 | contig 29843 bp, 31 predicted proteins | sample Cyp1metagenome_FD_92528 | JGI IMG/M metagenome (GOLD analysis project Ga0126342, IMG submission 92528) | Coral microbial communities from Lord Howe Island, Old Settlement Bay, Australia - Cyphastrea 1 metagenome | ecosystem: Host-associated > Invertebrates > Cnidaria > Coral ...
ATGAATAACTAATTAACATGACTTCGATTTGGTTCCCTAATAATAAATACCCCCCTAATACTAAAAACTACCTGCCGTGTTTTGTATTAGGGGGGGGGGGTTAGTATTAGGAGGAAGGGATTATTATATATATATATATATATATATATTTATCTATCTATTTATGAAACGGCCGACCACTATATCCATCCAACATATTTCACATCCAAGCGCCCAAAACTGTCCTTAAATCCACTGAAAGTTGGCGCATTAACTCCGAGGCTGAAGCCGCTCTGTCGACATTCAAAAAGGCAGCACAAGAGGCGCAAGATCTGGCGCATCGCGATGGCTCAGGGACCCCAGAAATTTGGGGGGCGGTTGTCCACAACTGTGCTATATATCCATATTAGGGTATGTGTCAGAACCTTGGTACCCTAACGAACCCAATATAGATGGGTAAATGGATGTTCATCAGCAAGATACTTGGACAAAAGGTTTTGACTCATATCTATTTAATTGCAATTGACTGGTGAACATCCATTGATAAACACCATGAGACGTTGGGCTTTTCTGTAAGTTTCCCCAGTTTCAGACCTTTCCCCAACGCTTTACACCATCCAAGCAGCTGTGGTCACGGTCCTCCTTGATCAGGTAGCCAAGAGTGGAGAGGTCCGACGACCGTATCCAGTCGCCATTGCATGAAATACAGGTTGCATAACCCATAGGATCCATGTATGGTATATATGCTAACATAAAGGGGGTATATTGATGGGATCCATGGCACACCATATATAGCAGCACCATGGATCCGTCATGGGTAAGGAGAATCCGTCACCGAATGTGTTGGTCTTTGCACCAATTCTCGGGAGACTGCGAAAACCGCAGTTGAGTCCGTTCCATCTTGAGAAATCAGTGTTGCTTGAGTGTCAATTTTTGGTGATCCGCAGTCTCACGTTTTACATGTCAAAATGATTCAAAATGGGTGCAGACCTGAAAATTGGGTATGTCCTCAGTGGCAATCTTAAGTGCCCGGACATGATGTTCTAATCATTCTAATCCAATTTCGGGGCGTCCCATCATTTCAGAGACCCAAATCATCTTGCCATTTGGTCATGAGTCATTTGGCCACAATGCTGGCCATCGTGCTGGCTTTGATTCCACTGCCTGTGAGCCCCTGTCAGCTTAATGGCTAGCCCCTAGTCTAGAGATACCACAGAAATATTGGATAGAAAGGAATGTGGGTGAAGACGCAAGAGAAAAGCAAGCTATAAGGCTCATGGTCACGTTTTCTTTGTGCAGGATGCACCAGGATATATGTGCAATTTGCGAGATAGAGTTACCCACATTGTCCACTGATGAATTCTGGGTGACTTTGAAGGACGCCACTACGAGGTCAAAGCATGAATGATGGTGCATGCAAGGGAAACTATTCCGAAATGACTCTATATATATACTGTATATATATACTGTATATATACACTGTATATATATATATATAATTATTTATATATATACTGTATATATAATATATATGTATTTATTTAAATTTTGGCCAGAAGGATGGCCATGACTTTTTTGCAGGTGTGGTGTGAAGGAGCACGGATCTTCATGAACCCCTTGGGTCGAAACTTCAATCTTCAGCGTGCCAACAAGGTGGGGGACAGCACCGTTGTGGACGGATATGTGATGTGATTACCTGAATTATCCTGCACTGTGCTATCCGGAAGGAAGATAATCACGAATTGTTTTTGGTTCAGTTTGTAAGTTTCAGCTTATTCCCCAGAATTACACAGGATGGGCCCCTTCAGTTATAAGTTGGTTTATAAACACCATTAACTATATAGTTATCTACAGCTATATCTACCATAAGCCATAGACCTCAGCCACTTATATCGCAACTCAGCTATCTTGGGGGCCCCATCCTGCAGGCCTGATTCTTAAAACATCGCAGTGTAATTCCCCATCTCTGACCCGTGCAGTGCTTGGAGTTTGCCGTGCACCTGACGCCTCAGCTGGAGAGCTTGGCGGAGTGGAAGAGGCTTTACATAGCTATGAATACATAGCTATGAAACATACAGTGTATTTATATATATATATAACAATAATATAAATTACCAAATAGTACTAATAATCATAATAATAATCTATGTATTTTATCAGATGTATATATATATATATACATAATTTGGACATTACCAACAAAGATAGAATGTAAGCCTTAAGCAGGAAAATCGAAGAAGTTATAGATGGATTGGTTTCAAGGACAATCCAAAAGAAAGCATGTATTTGCATGTTTTTGTTCCTATTTAACGTGAAGGCTTCTGGTGATTGTTTTCTTTTGCGCAAATCCCATGGAACGATGCAGGATGCTCACCATTGGGAGATCATCAAGATAGACCTTGCTTTAAGCCACTTTTGGCAGATATTTGAGCAGTAATGTGAGAAAAAAATGCCATAAACCACCCATGACTGGGAATGGTTTAAAGTTTATACCACCTATAAAAATGGTGATTTGGGGGATGGTTTATTATTGTTTTACCAACATTATTCGAAACCCTCTGTCAGAACACTATACTGGTTGGTTAATAGGGATTCCCCTATTGGATTGTTAGAATTCCATATAATCATCACATTTTTCGGAAGCAAGGGATTGCCAGTTCATGGATTATGATACTTCTGAATATATAAAGGGTTGTAGAATAACCCCAGAAGCAATCGCCAACCAAGAGGAATTGAGCAACCACGGCTCGTTTGTGCTTCCCCATGATGTATGGTTAACAAGCCCTTATTAGTAATTCACAAACCTAGGGGGTGCTTCAAATACCCGTGATATAAGGCTATTTGCTAGGATATTTCCGTATAGGCATAGCAACCCAAAAGTTACCACATTGGCCAATCCGGTAATCAAAATCCCGCTTACAGATGATTTTCCCAGCTAGAAACCACCTCATTTATGTGGGATTTCCCATGGCACACCGGGTAACACGTTGCCTGAGATACGGCGATTCCTTTTTGGAGCTCTTTCGCCTCCGTTTCCTCTTGGAGCTGCGCGCCGTGTCTCGGCGGTCTCGGCGGCGTCCTGCCACGGGGGATCTGCAGCAAGGCGCTCTAAAACTGGGATGGTTCACCACTTTCAATAGGATAAATCATAAATCTAAATGGTCATGTTCATGTATTTTCTATGTTACCCTCTGGTAAACCTACAAAAAACTATGGAAAATCACCATTTTTGATGGGAAAATCCACTATTTCTATGGCCATTTTCAATAGCTATGTTAAATTACCAGAGGGTAAATTTAGGGTAAGTGCTTGGTTTTAGACATATTGTGTCCGGCTTCTTTGGGATGACAATCCCCATTGATAGCAATATTGGGATGGGTCATGACTTAATACCAGCTATGACTTAGGGTAGGGTTTCGGTATCAGGCTTTTGACCCAGAACTATATATATATACCCTCTGGTTATTTAACATAGCCATGGAAAATGGTCCATTTATAGATGATTTTCCCAGCTAGAAACCTCCATTTATAAGGGATTGTCCATAGCTATGTTAAACAACCAGATGGTATGTTGATCTTGTTGGACATGATATGACATGATCATATCAGTTGTTGGGTTTCAATTCTGAGCGAATCAGCTCTGTGAGTTCGGGGATCTTGATTTCTGCTGCGTCCCTTTTTTTTGGGCGTCCAGTTTTCCAACTTTAAAACACATGGCATCCACCGACTGCACCCTATGCATTCCCAACTTGTGGAACTCTCTCTTGCTCCACGAACAGAACAGACCACCTGACTAGTTTCACTTTCGGGACATGGATCGTGGAGAGCATTGAACAGCCTCAAGAAAACGCGGGTTTGTGCTTACCATCCTGTAATCAAACATGATTTGCTGGAGAATCCTCCATGTATAGATAAATTTCGCAGCTGGAAAGCTCCAGTTTTTTCCAGCTATTGATTACCGGAGGCACCAAATGTCGAAGATTTCATCCAGCACCAAAACCCAGCCGCAACTCCCCAAGCACCAAACCCCCACGCTCAGTGGATTCGTGCTGAACCGCTGATCATTGGCTTGGGAAAGTCAGGTGCCCGCGGCATCGCCGGCTTTTTTTGGGGAAAAAAATGCCCCGAAAAGGCGATCTTTATTCAGAGGAAATCGATGGGAACCCCATGCCACTTTTGGTAAGGTTTACTAAGTACCAATAGTATCCATGTATGGTATATATGGTAACATTTACCATGAATATACCCCAGATGTTAGCATATGTACCATACATGGATCCTATGGGGTATGAATTGCTGTCGTATGTAGATGTAATGTAGTATGTACCCATCATTTTTTTGATTTGTTTGGGCGAGGATGTTGGTACCAGAGCCCCCCATCTTTGTAGTTTCTTCGCAATTCACCATTTTATGTCCTCGTTTTGCCGGCTTTATTTTTGACTTGACCCATCCCCTTGTCACACTTGTCTTGTCTTGTCACCTGGGTTTGTCTGAAAATTGGGTACCCTCTGGTAAACTAACATAACTATGGAAAGATCCACCATTTTTCATGGGAAAACTCACTATTTCTATGGCCATTTTCAATAGCTATGTTAGTTTACCAGAGGGTACCCCAAAAGCAAGTGGTTCATCATCGTTTTCCACCCAACAAAAACTATATATTAGGGCAAGCAGCTCCAGTGATTCCAGTCACTCAACAGAGGTATGAACAAGAAGCGATCTACAAATGCTGGCGGTGTCCAATTCTATGTGACAATTGGCGATAAAATCATGCAACATCCATACTATACTAATATTATAATATAAACTATATATATGTATTATATTGCTGATTAAATCCTTACTGGAAAAAAACACTTGCTGATTTATACCAAAAAAAATTGAATTTTCTGGGTAGATGTTTTTCATATCCCAGTAATATCCCCATGATATTCCCATGGCTGCGCACCAGCTCCCTGGGATCAACGAAGACCTGCAGCCACCTGGCTTGAACTTAAGAGGAATGGGGGGGGCGAGGGAGCTGGAGAAAAAAAAATGGTGGATTTAAGGAAAAACACCAATTGGAATTTGATTTATAGTTGATTTATACACGCTTATACTATATATATAGGACTAGATAAGTTGTTTTTATAACTAGAATAACTATAGGATTTATAGTGACACAAGTGACATAAATTGATTTAACCAACAACAATGGTGGACCTGATTTAACATACACAAAATACCGATGTAACCATCAAAAATCAGGATCTATCCAATGATAATAGAGTTGGGTTTGCCTGAAAAAGGAATATTACCTCTTTTGTGTGCCATTATAATAAGGACAATGATGAGTAACTATGGGATTTAAGGGTACTCTTAGACAAACCCAAGTAGTGTGGGTGAAACAATAATAAGCCATCCCCCAAATCACCATGTTTATAGGTGGTATCTTTGCCATTCCCAAATGGGTGGTTTACGACATTTCCCACATTGACCCATATGACTATGAGTCAAAACCATGGTACCCAAACAGTACCCGAAGCTATAGCTGGTATAGCTGGATGTTTATTCCGTCAATGGCCATTTCAGGAACCTAAATTGGAGGTACCTACCATATATAAGGCCTATTTTTCAGGCCTAAATTTCAGGGAAGATCCCCACAAAATATGGCCAAACATATGGTACGTTTACGTACCTCCATCTGTTGGATCCTGGAATTCCCATTGACCCAGTCATTATGCATGGGTCATTAAATGTCCCCATTGAACATCACCCAACCATTGGGTATATGGTCTATAATGGTTACTATAAGGTGATGTCACATCCAATATACCCAAAATGGGACAGTTACCAACCCCTGTTATGGGAATAAGTAAAAGGTGGTGGTTTCTTCCAGCGATGCTCCTACTACGCCACTTGGATGCAGCGATGGCAGAGGCCTTGGGCCTCGTCGTCCAACGCATCTGCCGAAGGGCTGCCAGTGCCATCAGGCGAGGTGCCAGGGATGCTCCATACTTAGCTAAGTTGGTTGAGATAAGTAAGTCAACTGTTGGGTTTGTTATGTGTATATATATATATATGGGTTTCCATAAATGTGAGTACCCCAATAGTTGGATGGTTTAAGAGGGAAAATCCTAGTAAAATTGATGATTTAGGGGTACCCTCATTTTAGGAAACCAACAATATGCGGAATTGATGGGAATATCATGGGATATAATGGATCAAATCGGATTTAACCATGAATCGCCAACAAACCAGGTATACGTGAGTAAGACTGAATGATCCCCTATTTGAATTACAACCAAGACAAACGTATTTTGAGTGGTGCAGATGGGTACTTGGAGCTTCTCAAGCAGCATTAGCACTTGCAGTGTTTGGCCCAAAGCCAAGCGTCAACTGCGGCGGAGTCAAATGACTGGTGGAATTATAGGGCAATTTTCATGATACTATGGTTATATTATGGTTTATAATGGCTTATAATGGTACCAATAACCGTCAAGTGCCACCGCGGTTCATCCGTTGCGTGGCGCTCTGCCACCGCGGTTCATCCGTTGCGTCGGCTCGCTATGCCGAAGATGACGGAGATCAACAAGAGCATGACGGTGGCAGGCCTTATCTCGTCCATTCAACCACCGGAGAAACAGAACGATGTGAAGAAAATCCTGCAAGTCTTGAAGAAGTACAGTAAAGACATCCATGTGCCATGGATGTGGTTTTTGTGGTGGATATGATAATATGTTATGATATGTTTATGATTTTCTGATAGTCAAATTGAGGCTTTTCAAGGTATTTAAGGGTCAACCCCACAGTATTTTGATACTTGCTTCTTCTTTGCCACCAATGGAGATACATAGAGATACACTATGTATTGTAAAATGTTCAGGCATCAAGGTATCATGGATGTTTTTTTTAGATATCCTGATGATAAATGCAAGATTTTTCCCTGCGACTTTGAGTCTTGGTGCATTGTTTTTTGGATTGGAAATCATTGGGAAATCCAAAATCAACCTTTTTTCCCCTGGATGTGTACGTATATGTTTGGGGAGAAGTCTCGTCCAAAAATACAAGGTCTGGGGTGACAACATCATCGGTGCCGGCAAAATGCTCTATCAGAGCAAGAGCCAGAAGCCTTACACGCAGCTCGGCGCTATCCCCCACCGTGACACCCTGGACTATCTACCCCAAAATCATTGGTTTAACTGTTTGAGATAACCAATTTGGTATGATTTTGGGGTGTCCCATTCTAAGAAGTCCCATTTGCTGTAGGTTGAAACAACAAAATCCCTGGTTAACTACCCTCGAGAAAACTAACATAGATTTTGAACACCCACTTGTAGATCATATTCGTAGGCAAATGTTGGTTATGTTTATCCCTGGATAGTTTTTTTTTGTATGTCTTGAAGCCACAGGATTCAAAAGTTCACCAACAACCCTTGGGCTCTGGACATTTTTGATGAACCCCACGGATTATTTTGGATTCGAAACTCACCTATTTTAGTTGTTAGTACATGCTGAATTGTGGATTATCTCATTCCCTGGATGGTTAGAATTCCTCTCAACAAACTGGGTGGTGGTTCGAAATGTTGCGTTCTCGCAGAATATACGTCACAACTGACTTGGAGCATGTTTCAGGTTGTTGAGTATGCGAGTCTGTCGCCCAAATGAGGTTTTCCCAGTTGTGCTTGACTTATCACCATCCTGATTGCCTAACCAAAACCCCTTCCTAGGATCTAGATCTGGTTGGTGGTTGCAAACATGAATTTTATTTTCCATAATATATGGGATAATCCTTCCCATTGACGAACTCCATCATTTTTCAAGATGGGCACATTGCACCACCAACCAGAGATATTATTCATTAGATCAGGTATTAATCACTAATAACTACTATTAACCACAGATAACCACTATTAACCACTATTAACCACTATTAATCACTATTAATCATTAATAACCACTACTGTATTAACCACTATTAACCACTATGAATCACTATTACTATTAACCACTATTAATCACTATTAATCATTAATAACCACTATTACTATTAACCACTATTAATTACTATTAACCATGGTTATTGCGCATGGCATTTGGGTAGCCTGGAAGACCCAAAGCTGGGTCCGACCAGGTGGTTTCAATGTGGCGTCGCCCCAAGGGCATCCAACATCTCGGTCTACCTGGGGATGACTCCACTGAGCAGCGCAACGGTGGCGAAGGTGGGTCCCAAATGTAGCCATGGCGTGGGCTGTCTCTACATCAAGTCACTGGTGACTTGGGACAATCAGCAGATTTTGAGGGTTGTTTTTTTGGTTTTTTGTGACAATGTTGGGGACAAAACCATGAAGAATATCAAAACTTTTCCGGGTTGATCATCATTGTTTCCATTTCAATGGCAATTTTAGGGTATTTCCCTTCTTGGATGCGCCCATGTCTTGAAGGGTTCCTGACAAAAATCGGCTTTAAGGCTTTCAGGCCGAAAAATTCTGTAGACTACATCATTTCTCATGTCCTAAAAATATCTAGTTTGAAATCATATAAATCTCATCCCTTATCACGTCCATCTTTGTCTTTGCTCCAAGCCACAGTTTTCTCGCTTCAGACTCGGTCTTGGTGAATCCCAGTCTCAAAGTGTCTCTTCAGCTTCCACTCTAAGCCGCTTTGTTCCGAATCATATGTGGCAACACCCAGGCAGACGTGAACATGAAAGAATTGGAGGCGCTGTTGAAGAAATGCTTTGCCGTGAAGGAGTTCGTCGCTCCCGGTGCCAAGCCCGCGAAGCCGTCGAAGCCGTTGAAGCCCGAAGGGAAGGGTGCCATGAAGGTGAAAAAACGACCTGGCAAGAAAGCCTGAGAAAACCCTGAGGAATGGTGGGTTTTAACGATTTAACCACAAATTGAGGGGTGCCTGACTCATTAGTATCATTAATTAATACTAATTTACTAATTACATTTGAGCTCATTTAATTACAATCTATTCTATACTCATTGGGACTAATTAGTCACTTTGATTCTTGCTGGATCTCATCATGATTGTTTTTTCCCAATAAATCTCATGGTTTATGAGTTAGTCATCATTTCCTCAGTAAAAGTATGGACCTGGGCAAATGATGGATTGCGGCCATGCACTTCGCCATTGAGTTTGTTTGGAATTAAACTTGCCGCATGAATCATGTGGCGCAGCTGGCTGTTTAAAATCTGCCTGAGACTGCTCTCCTGAGGTATGTCGACCCAAATCAGGGTGCCGATATCACCTACTGTAGAACTGATTGCAAGAACCCAAGCAAGTCTTTCGATTGGGGGTCCCGGATTTTGGGCACATACCCAGGCAAAGAAGGAATTTCAAAGGAACTTCCTTTGCACTCCAATACCATTGCTTTGAGACAGGAACAAAAGTGTGCTGCATGTCGTGGGAGTTGAAGCGCAGGTGACATTGTCCATGCCTCATAATTATTTACCCATCAAGCAATTGACGTTTGGTGTTTTTCAATGCGCATCGGGTTTTTTGTCCCTAGTTGAAGAAGATCTGATTTGTTATTTTTTCATTTGTTGAAGAAATCAGCCTAAAGATCGCAAGATGTTCCATATTTTTTGCGCTGCTGTCTTGAATTACCAGAGCCCAGGCTATTTTGGTGCCCAAATCTTGGCCTCGTCAGGTGTAGATCTTTTCCCCTCACCGTCCAGCGAGGACAAGATGAATTTCCCCAGGACTGGAAGGGCGAGGGGCAACAAACGGGGTAAACTATCCCATGGCTTCCAGTGGCCAGGGTAAATTATAACAACCTCACTGCCACCGAACCCTGGAATGATAGGTAGTTTTTGGGGAATTGCCCCCAAAATCGATCGGTATAGCCTTACTTTTTAGGCAAGTTATTTAATAGTGGTTCAGAGCGAACTAAGAGGCCTCTTGCGGTTGTGGGATAGAGCTACGAATCGAGTTTCCGAACCACAAAAAATTGTAAACCAACTAGCCAACTAGGGAAGGTTGGTTGATGTTGATTCTTACGCCGTGGGGTCAGGTTGAACCATCTTTAAGGAGGTTTCCATGGCCTTTGGTCATGGGACCCGGACACTTCACCATCTTCACCTACACGGAGCTACGTAGACGTTTGAAGAGAGATCATAGCCCATCGTCATGGCCATGTGGTTCTGTTCATTCTAAGTGCCAAATGCAGATGCTCCACGTACGGAATGTTGACATATTTTGGTGATTTTGGTGGTAAATGTGAAATCATATCACACGCTGGGTTTTCCAAGTCTATGATTGTTTACGTAATAGTTTCTTGGATACACACGTTTCCTTTGTCCATGGCTTGTTGTGGCCACAAGTTCCAAGTTCTTTACCCTGCAGGTTCGCGAAAGCGATGCACTCACCATTGAGATGTTTCCTGAAATTGTCCGATCTCACCAGGTCTAAAAATGGTTCGCCCTCTGTTACCCCAAAATGAATCGTGAAAAAAATGACTTGATGAAACTTGGGACACATTCAGAACAGCATTTTTTGAAACGAAAGAAATGGGGATGGGTCACCTATTCTATTCCCATACTGGGGGAATCGGCATCCAACAGCAGCTATAGCTTCGGGTACCGTTTGGGTACCATGGTGCAGGACGGGGTTGACGGCATTGAGGGTGCGTGAGACCCTTAGGAGGGCTGGGAAGGAGGGAAAAAGGTGTCCCAAAATATCAAAACATGGGATATGTGTGGGAAAATTTGCTCATTTAGATCATGTCGCCCGGATTCATGGCAAAATTTAGATGGAAAATAATGATCAAGATTAATAAATCATGGGATTTAATTAGAGGTCAAAAAATATATATATATAACCTCAGACAAGCCCCATATCTCAAGATATCGGGGGTGTTTTCTTGTGACTGGAACCACGAACCAGGTATGTTGGTAAAGATTACCGTTGGTCAGGAGATATACCGTCGCGACTCTTCCACTAAGTTGTGAAGGTTAGCAAGGGACCTCAAACTCAAAGATGGGGTACTTTGCCTGGAAGCACAGCAATTTCAGACCCATTTTTTTAGAACTATCACCTCGACAATCTTCACAAGTTGTCTAATTACTTGAGTACGAGAAACCAACATGTTGGTTTGAAATTGTCTGCCGGCACTTTTGTTTTTGCTATTATACATACCCATTGTGGAATCTATCTATTATTATGGCTACCTTTCTCACCAACCTAACCAGCTTGTTTTTCCAAGATTGGCTATGTTTTTGCATGCACCTTGTGTTGTAACCTCCACTTGGTTGCAATTGTACAGAATTTTGGAATATATATATATTATATATAATATTGTAGTATAATATATAATATATAACATATAACATATAATATATAATATATAATATATAATATACAATATATAATATATAATATATAATATATAATATATACCATCAGCACTCGCGACCATGAAAAATGTAGGGTTTATGTTGCAACCCAGAAAATCAAGGTTACGAGGTTCAAAACCTGGTTTTGGGTTTTCCCCAAAAATCACTGAAACATCATGTGTTATCACAAGGGTTTGTGAAATGTTCAACCATGACCCAACCATCCTTCTGCCCACAACCAGCTGCCGTTGTTTGCTCCATCCACTACCACATCCCCCGATCGGCCGGTCAGCCGGGGTCCTTGGCCTGTGACTAAGGGTGGAGGCTAGCTCAAGCATACATCAAAATCAAATAAAATATTATATGGTGCTAAATTTATGGTGTGGGGGCCAAAGATAATTAAGGTTGGACATTAGATATATGCCTCAAGCATGCGCGCACCCTAAGAAACATACTTGTTCTTTTCGTCTGAAAATTGCGCTTGAAGCGCATTTCTCACTGACAAAAAAACTCTTTGAATTACCCGAAGTGAGCACGACCTCGGGTTCGTTCGCCTAGCCAAGCGACTAGGTTTGCCAACATAATCCTCTTGGGACTGGCATGCGAAAACCAGCAAATTTAAAGCCCATGGACCTCGCCGCGCTTGGCGCAACAAGTCCAGGACTTGGTGGTGCAAATAATGGCCGTTGGGCACAAGTGGAAATCTCTGCTGCCGGCGGGAAAAAGCCATCTGTGCAAGCTGCGCGTAAAGCCGCAAAAACGTCAGTCCTTGTTGGGCCAATCGTTCGGCTTTGTGGCTAGGCACAAAAACGCTTTCATGGTACAGTCCTTGAAGGAAACCATTGATGACAGAAGCAGCTTCTGCCTTAGATGCGCACAAGCGCAAATGAAATATATCCCAAAGAAATGGACCCCGTACCTTGAAAAATTGGAAGGGAAGAGAGCTGCAAAAAGAACAATGGTTAATGGTTCATCAACGCGACCAGGCAACACACTTCAGGTAGAATGGGTCCTGTGTGTGGCCGATCACTTTCCGTGAGCAAAAGTCTTCGAACCATCTGTGAAGGAGTCGAGTGAAATCACCTTTACTCCAACCCCCTTCCGGGCAATCCTTGAAACTGCACTCCACACCAAACAGAGAGCCAGACAGTTTTTTATGGTATGGACTCTCATGGCATCTGCTGCAGTAATCGAGGAAGTCCCTCGTCAAAAACTGCCATGTTTCATCCAGCGACATTGGCATTAAAAGCTCCATGATCACACAGACAGCACTACTGATGAAGTTCTTCCCCAATCCCAAGTGCCAGTTGTGGAACAAGTCAAATTTCCAAAAGCCTTCTCCATGATCATTGCCGCCATGATCAAATGGAATTTCCAATAAGGGCGATGGCGCAGTGAAAGCCTTCAACACCCCCATGGTATTGAGCCAGGCAGGAAAAGCAGATCCGAGCTCCTCAAATGGCACATCGCATTCCCAGTCCTCTTTGCCAGCCAAACATTGATGGCAAATGCCTTGACAAGGATTGCGCGCTGTTGCACGCGTTGGCCGTCGAGTGAAAGCCCTGTCAAAACGACCAGACTTCGCAAGCCATGGGGCATCGCCTTTGCACCCCAAGCATGCCACATAGTATCGCTGTCCTCTGATCACGATGCCATGGTTGAACAAAGTTTTGAACTCCTCTGCCTGGATCTCCAGCATCTTGAAGAACGACTCAGGGCTGTCTTGATACAAATTGATTGGCATGACTGAGAACAGGAAGTGAGAAAGGAACGTGTTTCCCAGCATGTTCAGTCTGAGCCTATCAGATGTATCATCGCCACGTGACCCCTTTCCCAACACGCCATGGGTGCTTAGGATCATGATCTGCTTCTTCTTGTGTCCACGTCCTTCATCTCCATGCCAGGCAACTGGGATCACCATCTCACATGGGATGTCTCTATGGTAAACTTCATGGTCTGGATGGCAGCACCTGTAACGCTCCCAGAAAACAGAAAGGCTCCGCTGCATATCTGAGAGGTTCGCAGTTCCAGTCAAGTGCTGCATCTCATCGTGCTCAACCAAGTAAGTGAGCCAATCCGAAAAACGGACATAAGGAAAACGTGGTTTGGTGGGCAGGTCCACCTTGGAGATTTTCACCGGCAGTGACTGTCCAAATTTCCTGAACACTTCATGCGCCCCTGTTTCGCTTTTTTTTAAGTTGACAGCTGCTAAAGCTTTCAGCCCTTTGCTCTTATGTCTCGTCACCCGGGCCTGTCTGATGGCGTCCCGGCAGGAGACCTTGGCCCAAGTGGAAAAAGTTTAGCAATCGAAAAATGCTGTAGGGGTGCGCGCATATAATATTTATAAATATATAATAATTATATATAACGCCTCCATGTATGAATATCTTTAATCACATAGGGGTACACATCGAAGAAATGGGAGATAGAATTTACACCAATGGTGACACAATTTAAAATATATGTCAGGCTGTTTGCACCTGGCTGGCACGTGGTTTCAAGGTAAAATTCATTGATACCAATGACCATACAAATCAAGCAGATCAGTGAGACGAGTAGGCCTGGAATTCTGCCACTGGGATAGATTTGCCCAAACATGTTAACACACTGATGCTTGGCAATTTCATGTGTTTGTGGTATCGGGCCCATATATGTGGCACCAACAATTAAACCTCAAATTTCAGGTCACCAAGCCTACCATACATTTCGTTGGGATGGGTTCCCATGTTAAATGAACTCCCACTTTTAAGAGACCCTTAAAACCCATTTATACAAAGACACCTTTAATGTTTTATGCGTTTTGGGGTGGCAATGTGGACACGCATTTTCTTGACCCAGGGGAAAAACATAGAAACAACAGGAAAAACCCAAATCTGGTTAACTGGGGCACCATGTTACTGATCCCAAGAATAGTTGAGCGACCAAAAGTTTATTCGCGATGCCAAATCATGTCGAAATAGTAAAAGTTAATGTGACCGTATACTTCTGGAATTTGGGTTATTGGTTGAGATGTTTTCGACCCCAAAGGTTGCCCTGCTTAAAACCCCCCTCATCCACACAAGGGCTCGTACGCCACCACCAACCATACGAGCGAAGCCATGCAGTTCAGGTTCAGGACCTGCCATGGTTCTGATGCCCACTGCTTAGAAGGCTGGGACGGTGAGGGGACATTGTGAGCTGCAAACGCGTGAAACCATTTTCCACTCACGACATCGAATGTGTAGTGTCCCGACCGGGCAATCAGGCAATTGGTAAAATTATGGAGCGAACCAAAAGCCATGAATGAACCCTTGAGTTTCTCAGGCACGCGTTGATGTAACACGTGCAGCCCATGGGGGGTCAGCATTGGTCTGACGCATCCCCTGCAAAAGGGATTTCCTACTCAGCCTTAGAGTCAGAAAGCTTCTTCTTCAGCGTTTTCTCCAATGCCCTTAGGCAAACCATAGATAAAAGAATGTGTTACATGAAAAAAGGAATCGAATCCGAAAAGCACTGCATTCAGGAGAAACTGGTAAAACCTATTCAAAGTTCCTGCGTTGCCCCAACATGCAGGCCAGAGACTTTGCTTGGACTTCGACCGAAGCCAATGCCGCAGCCCTTAGCGGAGATAAGTTGGATGTGGTTGTGGGCAGTTGGGTTGAAATTTAAAATATATCAAAGTATTGAGGTGGCTTCCCGAATTCTAATTATAGATTGTTTATACATGTATATCTCCTCACACGGCAAACCACAAACAGTCAAGAAACTTCGTCATAGCAACTTTCATCTTGTCCTTGACATCCGCGGTGTTCCTCAGAGGTGTACCGGGGAAGAACTTGTGGAGTACAGCTGGGATATATTTGAAATCCAAAAGGCTGACAATAACGCTATATCTTTGATCCACCTGTTTTTACCTTTCAAGGCCTTTTGTGTTTATCTGGCAGGTTTGCTGCCAGGGTTCTCTTCAGTTCTTTCGGTATCTCCCAAGACAGTTCGGGCTTCAACGAAGCTGTCATAGGCACCCTGTGCTCCCGCCAGCTTGTCTTCCAGGGAGCTCAACAGCCTGGGTCCGCAGAGGATGTATATTTACATCTTGTTGGTTTTGATGGCATGTTTTGATTTTTTTCCTGAGATCCTTAGGTTATAACTTTCCTACTCGGGCTGCATCGTCACCATGGTTCAGGGTGTCCAGCCGCGACATGAGGTCTGTGATTTTCGACATCTTCGTTAACATCCCATCCTGGAACTTCTGTTCCGTCTCAAGTTCCTTAGTTGTTTGACCAGGCAACAGTGTTAAATGTTGCGAAAACCTCATAGACCTTTACCTTTGTATATATGCATACATGTTTATGCAAATGCACGAATATCAAATAATATATATATATATATACATGCATGTATATATATATATATATATATATATAGCTGTTTGAAGACATATGTACATCTGTATGTATGCCTATATGTGTATGTAAAGCATGTAAATATGAGGAAATATTGTTTGCATGCATATATGTTTCTGATATAATATGTGTTTGTATGTCTATGTGTATGTGTATATGTATACCTGTTTCTATATATATATAGAAATATAATTGAAATAGATCACCAAAACAAAATACATATCTATCATAAGGTTGAAATATACACAAGTAATAAAACTCATAGAAATTATGTTTACTTTAGCACCCCTTATTAAGATGCACAACTTGAGAACCACCAGGGGGCCCTGATTGTAAGAGACAAAGATCTCCCTCATGGGGGCTTTGAGCCTTGCCCTCCTGTGCAACCGCCGTAGGTTGCTTCTTCAGCCACTGGTTGGACAGCTGCACTTCATCACCCTGGCACGGCAGACCCCAGGCCAGCTGCATGTTTTTTTCTTTGGGTGTAGAACTGCAAGCAAACACATCGAACAAATAGGTTTGGTAATGTTTGGTACATGATGCAGGGGGCCTCCGTTTGGGTCTTAGATTTCTCAATCTCCGTGTTGGTCTTCTTGTGGGACTCTTTGTCACTGTACTCCACAAAGTATTTCTTGACTTTGGCCGAATACTTGTCATTCCTGGGGTTAGCAGGGAACACATATTTTGCGTCAAACAAATATCTTGGAAAATAATTGCGCTTGAAAACATAGTGCAACCCGGAGTTCTTTACCAAACCGTGCTGCTTGCAGTAAGCAATGGCATCCTTGATGTAGGACCTGGGATTACATGAGATATGGAGGGGCATAGGATGACAGTTGCGCACCACAAATGCAATCAAACACTATATGCCAGAATGCTTGAACCAATAACTCCGTAGAGGGGCTGGTCCCACTTCAACTCAGTTTTCATTTGCGCCGGTGTAAACCATCCTGACTTAACCTCCTGCTGGTCCTCATTCTTCCGTTCGATCATCTTCGTCACTGAGTTCACGAACTTGTCCTCGGGGGAAACTGTTAAATTTGAAGTGCCCCATGTATATCTGATTGTATTCAACAGATTTTTACATATATAAATTGATGGAATATATATATATGCATGTATATATATAAACCTATATGAATTAATATTGTAAATAGCTTTTGTCCCAACTGGGTCCTGAAGTATATTCATATAACATTTGATAAGTATACTGCACGATATATAGAAATATTAATACATGATTTATATATATATATATATACATGTTCATGCGGCCCATCCTTGTCAAACTCCCATTGCTCCAAGAGCACACGTAATTCGTCTCTACTAGTGCCGCCTGCGGCCCATGCATTGTGCACCGCCTCCGGCACGTTAAGACGGCCACTTGGCTTTCTCTCGCAAAGCCTGCGCAAACGCGCATCCACCTTGGCATACCGTTTCAAGGCCTCCTTGTCCTCATCACTGTCTCCGTCTTCTTCGTCAGGAGGCGGCTGCGCTGCTGGGACCTATAGAAAAGAAATTACGGAAGAGGTAAGGATCATGTGATTTGCAAAAGAGAAACAATTTCAATAAAAACACTTTGGTTGAGTCTGTTCGATTGTTTTGCCAAGTAAAGCAATGCAAGCATTTGTTCATTAGAAACCCCTTCCCCTATAACTTGAAATACTCCCCCAAGTTAAACACGGATCTAAACAACAGTGGTTCCTTTTCAGGGGGTACCGCTTTAATTTTCTACATGATGGGATTTGAGAATGAGAGAATTAATACATCCTTCATCCGGGTTGCCCGTGAACCCTTTGACATATCTGATCGAGAAGTCAAAGCAGACGAAGGGGTCGACTGCCGTGGGCGGGAAGCAGGAGAAGGGGTATTGGTAGTGGATGATCCACCCTTCAGATTCTCAATCTCTCGGAGGGCTGCATCCAGCTTCGCCTGTAAGTTCTGGACAGACGGATCCGGATCCTGCAATGGAGAATTTCACCAAAAGACACTGTTATTTTTTTTCCTACATTTAACCTCACATATGCGTATTCAGTTTTTCGGGTTTCCGGAAATGTGGTGGCCTGTTTCACCCGCTTTTGGATCCCAAACATTATAAAAGGTTACATTCAGATATTTTTATGTTGAGCTATATATATATAAGATTTCGTGTGGCTCCTCTGCAGGCTTGGGCGGGGAAGCCTTGCTCTTAACTGATGTCATTCGAGCTGGCTGCACCTGATGCAAAGTTTGCAGCGTATATTATATTTATATATAGACCAAGTGCCCCAATTCAGACCATCATGGTGCTTTCTATAGGAGGAAAAGTGTGATAGGGTTGATGAAGGATGACCCGTTGATAAGTGTTCCCTTGACCCTGCCTCTGGTTCAACACGGGCCTTCTTCGCCACCACAGTTCCCTTGACAGGTGTTGTCTTCGTCGACTCAGGTGGGACCCGCTTGGTGGCCACGGGAAGTTCCGATTCTGAAGCCTCAGCGCTGCATGTGCTCACCCCCGCATGATGGTTCTTGTTTCAAATGTCAAGCCAGGCAGCTGGCTGGGTATCGTCCATTGGTCCCGCTTCCTTATGTTCTCATCCAATTGGTTTGGAAACTGTTTCAGGTGAGCAAGTGGGTAAAACATAAGTTGCGTAACATGATCGATCAATATATGGCTGAGATGTGGTCCCCGCCAACCGGTTTGCCGGACTCAGCATCCGAGTCAGATGTCCCTAGCGCGTTGAGCTGGTCTTCCAGTGCCTTTACAGGGCATCATGAAACCCCTATGGATCCATATGAAGATAAGTATAGTAAAGGAGTCATTCTTATAAAGGTATGAAAACTGAACAAGAAAGATAGTCCTGTATATGTTGGGGCAAACCTCTGGATGAACGATGAAAAAAAATGTATATTAATACAAATCCCCGATATTGATCCATTTTGGCTTCAATCCACTATATGTGATATGTTTTTTGTCAATCCCAAGCCTTTCTCTGAGCTTCAAGCTGGGCCCGTTTCTCCACTTTGCATTTTAGAAGATGGTCATTACCGGCAGCTAAAGACCCACAGCTCCATTGCTTGGATACTACAGACATTTTGATCAACGGATCCCCAACCCCAAAAGGGACCAGTCAAATCAAAATTCCTCCAAAATAACGCCTTTGAACCAAGCACATGCAATCATGGTTGCACAATTGGCTTGCAACTGCATGCAAAAACTGTTGTTGTATAACACCTTGTCTACATGTCGATCATGGTTGGAAACCTTAGAAATTTGTTGCGATCAAAAGCTTGAAAAAACACATGTTTTCCTCCGTTGCACAATCCACACACTCTAAGAATTTCTGCGCCAACACTTGCCCCAGCCAATTTGGTGCCAAAATCGTATATACATACTTTTTCAGGGGGTGCCCAAAACTACGTAGTTCTACGTAATGGATTACGCCTTTTTATGGGTCATCAACGGGCGATTTATGTGGTTCCTACGGGTGCCAAAAAAAATACGGGTTTTCTACGGGTCAAAACCTGGTTTTTGACACCATGGCATGAAACAGCGCCAAATGCGCATTGCAGGTTCCTCGAATTTTCCAGCCTGGATGGACATTTTGTGGGGGCACCCAGGAAAGAGGGCCAGAGCATACAAATTGATTAGGGAAGCAGGTGTTCCCTCCAAGCATTTGGTATATTAAGGGATTTGCTACCACGTAGGTAACGCACAACATCAAAAAGAGCAGCATCCTCCCACCAATCAGAAAATGATTGGTCAACATAACATTGGAGGGGATTGAAGTCTGGCGGGGTGTCTGGGAAATCACGGGTGACACCATCCCTCAGAGTGGGCAAATACCGAAGAAGATGAAGACCAAAGCGATAAGGGTAGTGCCTCAGATACAATTGAACAAGTTGACATCCAACATATCTTAAGAATATAAGCTCATGTAGAAACCTTGAAATAATTATCCATTTGTATGATGTTATTTGGGTTCATTTTGGATGCGAAAGAACTTACATGATTGTGGGGCCTTTGATGTAGAATCCCTATAAATATATCCCCTGATTCTGGGTCGTGAAAAAATGATGGTTTTCAGCAAGCAAGGCACCCGCTGTCAACCAGTTGTTTCTTCCGGCCAGTGAACTGTTTTTTCCCTGTTGTTTTGGATACAGTTGCACGAGTCGTCTTGTTGGCTTTGTACTTGGGATTCTTGTAGTCAAATTTCAATTTGCCACTGTGCAGCACCCCCACTCTGGAACTATTGCTCCATCCCACATGCCGCTTTGGTGTCCTAGATCCAAAGCTCGCCATCCACCAACGAATGGTCCAAACCTGAGCTAAAGAAGGGGTCAATTGTATTTCCAGTCATGGTGGGCTGAGACAATGAGACAGAAGGATTGGGGTGGACTGATATACACATATAATGTAATTATCAAATATATCTATTTATACCCAATGGGTTTCCTTCAAAGAAAACAGTGTTCTTTTCCATTAGGTCCGCCCACAAGCAGCTTATTTTGGGGTACTTTATAAAGAAGTTTTGAATAAATATAAATATAAACTGTCTTTGAATGTTCCTTCAAATATGTTTGTCTTTCTATCCGCATATGTGTGTTTGGACAGGTGGTAATGAGAACAACCAAAAACAAATACTTATCATAGTATACTCGTGGGACATGGTTTCAACCTTGAAACTGTGGAAACTTACCATGAATTTGTAAGGTTTCTTTATCCACCCTGATTCTCAGCTTATGAATGGACAATCCCTGATTGCATTTTGTTATTCAAACCCCTTTAGCTGTCAAGTTACACGAAGCATGCTAAAGGTATCCAGCACCCGGGGGTGAAATCTCAGCAGTGAAGAGCGAGGCTGCTCTACCAGCCAAATCATTTCGAAGATCTCGGCGACCATCAACAGGAGACACAGCCTGGGCGTGGTTCAGTGGCTCCAAGGTTAAGCCCCAAAGCGGTCTTGAAAATTTAAACATATTGAAAGGAGTGGATGAGCTTAAGTTATAGATGTATTTTAGTTTACCCCAGAAATATAAAATTCCATATTTACCCTTATATAAGGTGTTTTGGGCATGTATAAACAGCTTTAGGGATTCAAATGGCCAACCAAAAATGCAGTTGAAAAGCCTGCTGGCCATACAGTTGGCCATGTTGACATAGCCCCTATCATCACGCCCCAGCGGATGGGCAACGTGGCGCCCACTCGTTGCCATGTTGATCGTGACAAAGGAACCACAACAAATCCCACATAGGAGGGCAGCTTGGCCAACTTTGGAATTCAACAGGGTGGCCACTGCAAGCCTCAGACTTTCGATTCAGTACTTTTGGTTTGATTGTACATGTATACCAAGTGAAAATATGAGACAAAGAATGGTGGCCCAAAATCATGTGTACTGGATGTTATAGGTATATAAACCTTATATGGGTTCAATGGTATACATATGATACAAAGAAAATCCGAAAAGAGGTTGACAGATTTAAGAAGGTTATAATACAATATGAAGCAACAAATTCATGTGGTGGCTTTAGTGGTTTGTAAAATAAGGGTGTAGAACCAATTTCAGAAATCAGTCAACCTCTTTTGGTTACTTTGCACAGCAGTGGTGCCCAAACCCCGACGGTGTCAAAATGTCAAAGTAATTGGAACGCTCAGGTTTCTTTGGGTCCTTTTGGAAGTAAGCTATGTCTAATGCCGCTATGGTCCGGCCAGACCTTTGTACCATACCCGAAGCCATTCCAGCACCTGCCCATAGCTCCACGAACTCATAGGACTGCAGCAAGGCAATGCTGCCGGAAAAATGTTTAATTCTGACCAGTATATATAGAAACAAAATTGGAGAAATTCCTTCAAATCCTCTAGATTTAATTTCAAATTTCGGGAATAGTTTGCGGGTCAATGCGTAGATCCATTCCACAAAAAACACCTGTCCGCTGAAAACATATGGAACGCAAGTTATATGTTTGGTTCAGAATAACATCGATTCCTTCTTAGGTGATACACACCCCATGGCATATAATATGATTATATGTTTTGTTTCAAACAAACCCTCGACCACATCTCTAAAACCAAAGTGAAATTGCACCATCGGTTCCCCATGCCTGACTCAAAGTGGTGACGTTTGAGGACCAAAGCAACATCAAAACGACGCATGTCAGCGCCTGATGCAAGATGGGTGGACATTTGGTCAAGAAGGGACGAGTTGGAATCATTCTGAATTCTTTTCTGATTAGAACTTTATTTGACCAACAAAAACTGTTGAAGGCCATGCCTTGGGAGCCCGCAGGCAATGCAACCTCCAAACAATATCGGGAAGGGTCAACAATTTTCCCATGGCTGCAAGGGTGACTTGGGTAAAACCCCTGCACTTTAGGAGGAGCCAGATGTCTTCCAAGAGCGGTCTTTTGTGGCACACCCCTCCGCTTGAAGATGTGATCTCATGCCCCGAGCAAATTATCAAATGGGAGGTCGCTAATGAGGCAACACAGTGATAAAAATTACATAAAATATATGGGTTGGATTGCTATAGTCTTTGGCACCCACTGCATGCATGTTAAATAAGCCAGTTTTGCCATCTGAGTCCTCTATCCTGGACGCCAAACGCATCTCCCAGGCCTTTCGCTTGGGCGCCATCGCTTGGCCTCAGAGGCGACGGGAAACGGAGGACAAGGATCAGGATACCCAGGGGAAAGCATGGGGCTTGGCAAACTCAATGGGTAAGAAAGCAACTATACCAGTTAATCCAAACTGATTGCGGTAGATTGCTTTAAATGCCAAAGACTGTCACACCAGCTGCAACAGGTTCATTTTAGACCACTGTTGTCCAATGCAGGTTCCAGGCTTTTCCAAGAAGCTGCAGACCTAACTCTTGGAAAGCTAGCTCGGCAAGCTGCAAATAAAATGCAGGCGTCGCCATCCCAAACAATCGCCGAAACAAACACAACAAATATTAGACCAAATTTCTTGATATTGGAAGAGAATCCAAATGCAGCAGCCTTCAAAACCATTGGGACGAACAATAGATGGCATGACACATTTACCACACACGCAGGCACACGTAAATAGGCGATTGTATCACCCATACCAGCTTTGCAAGAGATCCTGCAGCGCATTGCCATTCCCGCACCTAGCTTTGATACCATAATGCCAGCTATCGGCATCACTTGTTCCACGGCATGTTTTGGACAACAAACATGTAGCGAACTATGTTCCCAATTGTAAGGTTTTGAGGCTAAACATATATGAAGATAAAAATATTGATGTTTGAAGTGCTCAAGTTGCCCTGGTGGAACCCTCAACTGCGTCAAAATCCTTGGGCGTTTTGCCCTGGAAGTGAACTATGGAAATTGCTTGCACTAGCTCTTTCAATGCTTCGGAAAATCCAACCACTTGTGGATCGTCGTACTTCTTCAACTCGTCATCCGGCTTGTCCCCTCCACGGAAGTCCACCTCAGATTGTTCTCAGGGCTAAGAAGGAGGTATGGAAACCCTGAACTCTCTATGCAAATATGTTCTTCCCATTCCTGCACAGTTCCAAATACGGGACATCCACATGAATAAATATAAATATATATATATATATATGTGTTATAATAAGTGTTATATCTATCTACCTATATAGATCTATAACTATATATGTGTGTATCAAAACCTACATATCTATCTATCTGTCTATAACTATCATTCCAATACTAACCCAGCCATATGACCCTTGTCATAGAAGGATTGGATATGACATGTTTACATATTATTTTTTCCGAGGACAACAGTCAAAACTCTGGAATATCTGTCTTTTCAACAGTAGTAAACTGAGGGGGGGACATACATGTAAGTTGCCTCCAAAGGTAATCCGATGTCGCGGCAAAACCCACCACCATAGGAAACGGTGTGGACCCATTTCTTCTCTTGCTTCTGCAAAAGCCCACACCTAAAGGTTCCCCAATACATTGAGAAGGTCCAATGATCGAATTTCTTCATGTTGGGCGTTGCCTTCGTGATGGTGCCATCAATCGCCCTCCAAAGGCGCAAGGCATGAAACCAATGGGCCGAATCTTTCCTGGCCTGGATCAAATAATCCATGGCTTTCTTATAAGCTCTTTCTGATGGTTTCCTGTCCTGGACTGGCTCAGCGACAGGCACAGGTACTGCAGCCCGGGTGCCAGCAGATGGCTCAGCAGCCATCGGCCCCGAAGAGGGCTCGGCCTGCTTGCTCTTGGATCGTTTCTTCTCTCGCTTCACTGGTGGCGATGAAACTGCTACTGCGTCGGTCTCCGCATTGGGCTTGGGTTTTTCGGGGGTTGCTGTCTCTGCCCTCTTTGCCTTTCTCACCCTTTTGGGGGCAGGTTTCTTCTTCTCTTCTTGGGGTCGAACTGGAACAACAGAGGTTGGTGGTGTGGAAGCCCTGGTATCCCCATCACCAAACAAACAACGGGGTTTCAAGACATCTCCTGAACCCTTTCCTTTTTCTGATTCCAGGTCTTCCTGGGGTTGGTCAGGTGAAGGCTCAGTCTTGTTGATCTTTCCTCCCCGGGCGCGTCCCCGGCCACGCCCCCTCCCCTTTCCATTTTTTGTGTCCTCTTTCTTCTCTGCTCGAAGGCCAAGCTGTTGCCTTCGAGTCAGAACCTGGGCTGTGGCAGGAATTACATATGGTGAGGAGCAAAAAGCATTTTGATTTCAGTTGTCCACACATTAAGCAAATGGTGAACGGAAAATCACATATGCAGGTTGTGCAGCGTTGTACAATACAAACAGAAACAGTGAAAACATAACCTTTGATCAATTTTGATCACCTTTGCAGGAATTGTACAAACACAAAGAAGAACACGATATACATAGAAAACCATGTATAGGTTTTGATTGCTAATCGGGCTACAGGCTGGCCATCCATGTGTTGGTCAAGTGGTCCATCTTTTCCATCTTTTCCATCCCCCGGTTTCTCACCCGAACTGGAAGCAGCTTCACCTCGTTGCATCATGTCATGCACCGAATGTGGCAGTGCATCGCCTGAAAGATCCATGGCCAAGGTGGGGTCAGCGTCCCCTCCAAATGGTAGAGACTCAGTCACCAAAACCTGGCTCTCGTCAATGAATTGGATGGCCTTCTTGGTTTCATCTTCGGCCACCCTAAGTTTGAGTATGTTAGAATGACAAGTAAATCGAAAAGTGACAATAAAATCTGAAGCAAACATGAAAGTGTTTCGGTACCAACTCAGTTCAATACGATGTTTCATCGATCAGTAGCTGCAATGCCTGGATCTTCTCACGAAGCCTCATCGCCTGTTCCTTCTTGGAAAGCGGCCTCACCACACAAGAAGCTGCCGGTGCTGCCGAAGCAGCTGGGCGAACTGGGGAGTCATCAATCTCCATGATGCCTTTGTGCTCAGCGGGTCCTTGAAGAGGGATGGGAGGACAAGGCTGGCTGTCTGGGAGGTCATCCAACTCTGTCTCTGGGCGAGGTTGGCTATCTTGGAACTGGGTCTGAGTAAGGGCTTGGCTCTCATCCAACTGAGTTTCTTGTAGTTCTCGGGCTTCAACTTCTAGGATATCTTCTTGGGAAACACTGCTGGAAATCAGCTGGTCAAACCAATCATCATTCTCTGGTTCATCTTCATGGTCTGAGGGGTCCGTAACACAGGCGTCTTGCTCAGCACCCCCTTCACTAGCTCCATCGCTGTCATCATGGTTGCAAGGCTGCAGGGGTGTTATGTTTGAAAAATCATATTTCGAACCACGCCGCGTACAGCTATATCTATATACCTTTCAAAAAACATACATCTACACAAACCCAATATAGATGTATATTGTAATAGATGGACCCCCTTCTCCATAGAAAACAAATTCAAACAGCATTAACCCCAAACAACAACCCCATGTTTAATGTTTCCCAACTTCAACCTGGATCTCCGGGTCCAAAATGCGCTGAAGCTTCAAAAATGCAAGGTCCTGAGCAAAGAGGGCTGGAACTGTCGAAAAAGAGAGGTATCAACATGTGTGGGTGTATGTATCGGTGCAATCCAAAGTTAAAAACCGACAAACAAAGAATATTAGATAATATCACATAAAAACAGTTGCATGAAATATTGTATGTTATAGGTTGAGGATGGTTGGGGATGGTTGGGGATGGTTGGGGTAGGTTGCAGTTGAGGCGCGACACTCCCCAAGTTTTTGTTTGTCTTCCCCTTGATGAAGCTGAGCATACTCTTACAACACCAGGCATCCAACTTAACCTTGTCCTTTTGCGGGACCAAATTCATCTTGATCCGGAAGAGCTTGATCCTTAGAATGGAGTAGCAGGACCCCACGCCAGGAAGGAACCCTGGTATCCCCCAACCCTCCCTCAAACTATTGGGATTAAATTGACAAGTTTGACCTATCATGAAGGCATTCATGTTTGCAACATTTTTCCAATGTAAAACGAGAATCTCTCGGGCAAGGGCCTTTACTGAAGGTAACTTCAGTTGGGGGGTCAAAGTCAGCCGCTCAAGTAAGGGCGTCAAGACAAACTTGTTGTGGACCGCATCCTTGATGCAAAATTTGATAGCCTTTCCCCTTCCTTGATGGGACTGAAATATACGATCGGTTTCAACAGCCACATGCCTGCATGCCGGGGCTGCTTTCCACTCCCGGTAAATATTCTCGATGTCGCAGGCAACCTTGCGATCTGCCTTTGGCTTCGCAGAGCTGCTGCGAGGCATGCTGGAATTGGGCGAGTGGTGGTCAGAAGTGGTTGAGCCCAAATGGCTTTGAAGTGAATGTTTCTTTTTGTTTGCTTTGAAGACATGTCTGAAACTGCATGTCCCCCAGCAGACTCTCATGCCCTACCACGATTGAATGCCAGGTCCACAAGCTCAGCATTGAGTGCCCGGACTGGTTGAGCATCAGCCCGCCCACAGAAAATGGTTTCGAGCACGGGGCGATGTTGGAGGGCAAGGAAGGCAACCATGGTATACCAACCATACTTAAATTGATGGTTCTTTGGTCAACTGGACACTTAAAAAAAAATCCAATCAGACGCCAAATGAATGGCTTCAAATGGTCCACATATAATCAAGATTGGATCTGATATGCTTGACGTACCCAAGATCTATCGGCCAAATGGCACTCAGCATGAACATCCACAGGTGGTATGACCACCAAGTGTCAAAAACCTGGTTTTTTCAAGGCTATTTAAGAACACCTTGAATTTCCAGGTTATGGGCTCCAAATCCTGGATATTGCCAAATATCCTTTGTTTTGCACCTTCTGGGTGCCCATGGTAATATATAATATATAATAATATTATAATTTACCCAGATAAATGTAGCTAATAGTAATGATCCATCATGGTTAATCATCCATTGGTTAATGTAGCCATGTTGGATCATTTTTGGATATTTTTGGGTTTATTATACCCGTTTCCAGACACACCAAATGGACGGAAAAATATGACTTGAGAGAAGCAATTCTGTGGCTCGTGCCTCAGGCCTCCAGTGGCGCTGAACCACCTTGAGGTTGGGACCTGGGGTTATGACATCAATGGTTAGACAGTCAGCAAGAAAATCATGAGGGTATACCCTCTGGTAAACTAACATAACTATGGAAAATCACCATTTTTCATGGGCAAATCCGCTATTTCTATGGCCATTTTCCATAGCTATATTAGTTTACCAGAGGGTATACCATAGGAAAACTTACCCCGCCACTCAAAATTTGGAACCCCCAAGATCCAGTGGTTTATCATTAGTTTCCTCATGATCATGGCACATCACGGCCATAAATTGGGCTATTCCGCGCTGAGATCCTCTGCTCCTATGCCGACCCCAACTATGGTTTCTTATGGCATGCGCCTCGGGCGTCGGCAGAGCGAACTTGGAGAACTTGGAGTGACTGAAATTGGCCGACCTGCTGATGGTGTGCAACGTATGCAGCCTTCACAAACCAGGGTCCACATTTGTTCCGAGACGCTTCATGTTTCAGTCAGAATCGGGATTGTTTAGAAGGGTTGCAGACAATCCAGATTGGTAGCTGACGATTTCAAACTCCAGTTCCTGGCATTGTCAAAGTCCAACAAATACCTCCATAAATAGTGTTATATAATAGTTTGTTGTATTCCAAACACCATGCGACAAAATAGGCGACTATGAACGCCTCATCATCCGTTACCTAATGTTAACTATGCCCGCTATTCACATCCCAAATTTCTGGTGGATTTCCAACACCGCATTGGATGACCATATTAACCCCATTATCACAATTCGCCATCATTGGCTCATTAACCTAAGATCCAATGTATCATTGTGGATATTGTGGATGACCATATCCCCATTGCCCAAAATGTTGCATTTTCTAATAATCATTTTCTAATAATCATGTTCCACTAATATGGTATAATTCTTGTATTAAATGGTTACATTTTTATACATTTTTCACATTGATCTAATGTCATCACCATCCAGACCTCAGGTTTTGGTGTCGTCGAAGTTCACTCAGTTCTCCTGGTGAGGCCATGGCCGGTTTACGGTTACGTCCCTCTTCGTGGATGTTGGGTTCATCTCTCCATTAATAGGGGTTGATAATACATTAATTATATACTATATATTATATAATATTATATTATATATATTGTATCTTATATATATATATGCTATATATTCTATATATTCTATATATTATGTTATAATTTGTTATATATATATGTGATATTATATTATCTATATAATGTTATATACATATATGTACCCATTCTATTCATGACCTGGGATGAACGACCGTAACCCATATAGAATCTTTTGACCATGGCCCAAATGGATTTGCACAAAACTTGGCGATACCTCATGTTTGTATGTGTGTTGCCAGCATGATGAGGAGATGATGATGAACAGTTGGTTTTTGGTGTTTTCCCGGCATTTTCAGGACCAAAAAAATCACCCCAACTTCGAGGTTCCAACCCCCAGCCATATTGGGTGCGTTGCGGAGGCAACGGAAGATCTCATGTATATTTCATTGTATTTGTATATCCATTCATACACAGTTTTTGTTCTCAAGTGTGGGCGTTGGTTTCGCTGTATGTTCGGTCAGCGGACAAAGTGTTTGTGATTTCCTGCAGCAAATGCCTTTGATTTTGCAAATTTGATCTATCCCCAAGGAAAATTTGTGGCGGTTTCCCTCTCACACCAGATTTTACTGGTGATTTGCGTCAAAATGTGGCCGCATGTTTTTTTTCCGGCAAAATGGCAGTGACATTGAAATGGGACAATTGACAATAGCTGACTTTCAACCACAAGTTCCGTTAGACCTTGTTGCAGACACATGACTATGAGTTGTTGTCAAAAATATACCAAGCATTAGGTTGTTGGTCACATCCTAACACGATAATTGCTTTGTTCATGCCAAGCGTTCACCAAGCTAGCAGGTGATGCAACGGATGGCAGAGGACATGTGTTTTGTTGTTAGGGCTTGTGCTGCAGGTTTCAGAACATGACAAGTTGAAGGATCCAACTGACCTAATGATTCATCAGACTTGGTTGGTCAGTCTTTAATGAGCTACTGGTATACAGTTAATACCATATTGTATTATACTTCCTGGTTTAGAGAGAGATTTTTAGAAGACTGATCATGAAAAATAGCTGTCAACAGAGCAATATTATATATACCATATATATATATAAACGGTATCACATATCCCGGCAAAAAGGACATCTTTTCCAAGATTGTCCTTAAGGGTATTTTGGCTTTGCCGTGATCTTTTTTTGGCTTCACCAAAGAGTTCCCCAGGAACTTAATCCATTGGATCCATCGTGAAATGCCGGAGAGGGACATGTTTCATGTATAAATTCCTACAGCAAACACTCAAAAACATGTGTTTTTTTGTGTGAAATCTCTGTAAAACATGTGTTTGCTGCAGTTGATAGGTGGTAAACATCCCATTATTTCTAGGGTTTCAACCATCCAGGGTGGTGCAGGATTTTTTCCATCCACAGTATGTTTGCCAACAAACATTGACATTTTGAGATATTTAAATCACGAAAAACGGAGACATCAAACCAACCACTACCCTGCGGTAATCAAACGCGGCAATGGAAAATTGCATATTTAATCATATTCACGTCGCTTCGCGACGGCAACCGCCCGCACCGCATCGTTGGGCAGCCGCTCGTAACTGCCAATGATGTCGGCCATTGAGACCAAAAACATCCGAAAGTA
>Ga0126342_10002197_pt1 | contig 29836 bp, 33 predicted proteins | sample Cyp1metagenome_FD_92528 | JGI IMG/M metagenome (GOLD analysis project Ga0126342, IMG submission 92528) | Coral microbial communities from Lord Howe Island, Old Settlement Bay, Australia - Cyphastrea 1 metagenome | ecosystem: Host-associated > Invertebrates > Cnidaria > Coral ...
CACTTCACTACACATGGATTTCCTTTTCTTTCCCATAGAGTCATTGAGTCACCCAGTCCAATTAAATCTCACCAAGGCCAATTAATTCGCAGTAATTCCCATTTATTCCCTTTATGCTCTTTCTTTTCCATTAATTTCCTTTCGCTTCACTACACATGGATTTCCTTTTCTTTCCCATAAAGTCATTGAGTCACATTCAGTCCAATCAAATCTCACCAAGGCCAACTAATCCGCAGTAATTCCCATTAATTACCTGGCGTCACCATTTCGTCTGAATCTCAAGGGTTGGTAGACTTCAGCCGCGGCAACAATTCCTTTTCCAACTTTGCCCAAGAGAGTACGGTGCTCAACAACTTACAGCATGTCACATGATCAGGTCAGGCTTCAGGACATGCTTGCAGGTATGGTGACTCTTCTTTTTATGGTCGTTGGGGAGGTTCAATTGTGCACGTAATTCAGGGGTTGACGACGTAAGCTGTCCATAGGGTTGACGTGACATCTAGGCCTTTGAGCCTACAACGAGAGGGGAATTTTGCATGAATGTGCGGATGTACCATCTGTGAATTTTATTCTTATTCTTCTAAACCTGACACTGAAGCCATGTTTCCGGGACGCTTTCCCAACATCCCGGACCATCGTCTGAGGGTTCCAATTTTGTGGAGGTGATCCAATGGGCCAACAGTCTCAAGCTCAGGCTCAGGCGCAGATCTCAGCACTTCAACAACAGAATGCGATGCTGAATCAACACCTCCATTCACAAGCTCAATCCCATATCAACCACCTCCAACAGCTTATTCCATTCCACCAACCTCCACAACCGTTTCAACCTCCATCAGCTTCATTCCAATCCACACCGCAACCATCAGTGCCTCAGACCAGATCCACCGGCACCTGCGGCAACTCCAGCCACCCAATCTCATACCTCAGATGAAGTCCACAGTGGAATCCAGTATCCAAGCAATGGTGGAAAAGACTCAAGCCCAGTATACTCCACCAACAACCCTCCCAGATCCCACGCCCTTACAATCCACCAGCCATCATTCCTCAAGCCTACAACATCAACCACCTCGACAACGAACTCCTCGACGTTCTCTACGACGGTCTCGTTCTCACCATCATGGATCTCCTCCCAGGAGACCTGACAAACGTCCCGTCTCCACTCGCCGCAGCCCGAGACGAAGACGTTCATCCAGGCGGCACAGAAGATCTTCACGAAACCGCTCCCACTCCAGGAGCCACTCCCACCACCGTCACGATTCTCCACGCAGAGAGTGTGAGAGCTCCATTACTTTCAGGTCAGCCTCACCTCAACGACGAGATGACAGACAACCACTTGAGGAGTATCATCAACCACCTGACTACTCCTCTAATATGCCAACTCTTCAGGCTTCGTCGTGGTGGAAGAACCAAAATCCAAAGGGTGACACTGATCACCCTGAACAATTTTCCGGTGCCAAGTGGCAATCCTGGGGAACGTGGAAGAACTACTCCAAGAATCCCTCCTCCAAGTATCAAGCTACATGGAAAGATCCCATGCAATCCTCCAATCGCCACGATCCATATCATGATCCTACCACCAAACCACTTACAGCATTCTCCACCTCCAAGTCCACAACCACACGCCACAATAAGAAAAAGCCTGATCATTCAGGCGATGACCAATCTCAATTCTCAGAGTCCATCCCTTCAGGACATATGCTCATCAGCCTCCGCGATGGATCAAGAGCAGAATGGATACGAGGAGTCAAGTTCGGTCTTAACCATCCAGACCGGATGAAGGCTGCATCCGAGGTTCCGCTTGACGAACAACCAAAACCAACCAAGACCGTCAACATAGAGGAGTTCCAACGAGCAGTGAACAGTCTGCAACGGGTTGACTCCCACATCCCCTAGGAGGTCACCAAAAAAGCGATCCATTTGCTATCCAGCACCAATTTGCTCCAGGACTTTGACTTTGATCGATCCTTCGTCATCGATCTACCGTCGACAAATATGCTGGCTCTGATTCTCCCGCTTCCAGAGATCTCTCGCTTCACCATGCCGCCTCCATTCAAAAATGCCCTGAATCACACCTGGGCACTCCTTCACGGCACCACCATTGAGACAGCTCAAGATCAGACCGGCAAACTGGTCATTTCACAAAAATCTCAGCAGATGTGATATGCCCACCTTTGGAGCTTTCGTTCTTGGAAGAGAGATCGGAAAAAGCGATACCATTCCTGATTGGGCAACGAAAGACCTGATGGACACCATTCAGAAGAAAGGGAAAGGACAACAAGAAGTGATCGTGGGGGCAATGTGCCGAGGCGCATGCCCTCACACTGCTTTCAAAGCTGGCGGCAATGAAATGGCACAGCTATCAGTAGCTGACAAAGGGGTGGCCACCACCTCGGAGAAATACACGATTGCTCACAGCAACCATGTCGGGCTGAAATACATCGCCCTGAAATGGAAGAACTTGCCAATGATGGTCGAAGATGGGGAGTCGTCAAGCGACGGTGTCACATACCGAGGCATCCATGAAGGTACTAAGGAGACCCACTCAGGACACCGCAGCGACCACCATCCTTAGACTCATAAAGAGATTGAGAGGCTTGTACCACTAGAGTTCATTTTCTTTTCAACCGGAAACCGGCTGTCACATTTCTAGGGATACCTGGACACGCTTGAAAAAACTGCACGGCTGTCTCAATCTGAAACGAACATGCCACCTACTGACTTCTAGTTGCAGTTGCACTTTGCATGATGACATCGATGTCAAACTTTCACTGTTCTCTTTTCATTGATGTTTGCCTCTTCTCTCTTGGTTTTAGTTTTCAGGTTTCATTGCTGTGGTTCTGTGTTTTACACCTCCTTCTGTAGAAATCTTTAATTCTCAACCACCCAGTTTAACTGTTCGAACTTGTCGAATCATGGCTGACTCTGACCGTTCTCGGTCACCGGCGCCCGGACGCAATCGCACTAAACCTCGTGGACAAGTTCCTGCGCCTCGTCCAGAACTACCATTCTTTCCGAGATGGAGTGGACCTATGCACTCGTCAATCTCGCACTTTCAGAACATGCCTCGCCCTCAGTTTCGACCTCAGTGGGTAACAAACCAGCCGGGACCTTATATGATGGGACGCATGATGAACCCGTCCCAATCGATGACACAGACCAACTGGTCACACCATCAGTTTCCACCATCTCCTCCTCCATCAATTCCACCTACACTTCCATATCTCCCACCATCACGTCAATCCTCTCCACCTTGCTCACCAACGATGCCGTGTCCACCAACACAACCGTGCTGTCCAGGCACTCCTTCCGTCTCCTCGTCTCAGCCACGTCCAATTCAAACACCTCCTTCGACATCACCAAAAGGACTTGACCATCACGAGGCGACCAGAACCTATGGGTTTGACCTCAACCCTCACTGGCAGGAAGACAAAGATCATTACGACAATCAGAAGATCAATGGCTTGACCTTCCCTCGAACTATTCGTCAGTCAGCTTTTACTCAAAAGCTTGACATCGAAGGGTGTGATCCTTTGTCTCTACCGTTGGCGGCCTTGATGTACCAACAGGCCAACAACTTGTGGCTTCGAAAGCTTGCTCATGGTCGTGAAGTTTACCTGATCTCTACGGGAGAGATCGCAACGGTTGTCTTCATAACGGAGCTTTCGACGCAGCTCAGAACCCGCGGAGTCGACCTGGACCGGGTCTCACACAGCCGAGCCAGGCAGGATGGGAAATTGACGGACAAGACCAACAATACCAAATACGCAGCCCAACAAATCGCAGACATCATCCATAGTTGGGTACCAGCCCGCACCACCGATCCAGACACCCAACATGAAATCACCCAGCTCAGAAATCAATTGGCTGAATTACGCTAACGAGCGGGTGAAGATACAGGTGATACTTCTACCCCTGCCAGGACGGGTCCTTCGGCATCCAGCCCCTCGACCACACCAATCCAAAGGGCACTCATGAACAATTCCACGGGTCCAACGCCTCCTCCAACACCGACATTTGACCCTTCCAGCCTGTTGGTCTGCCCTTCCACAGTCAATCCATGGCTAGCTCAATACATGCCAACGACCTTGGCTGTGCGAGCCTTCAACAAATGGCTCAAAGAACTCCCACTGTCCGACCCAAAGCGGAAAGTGCTCACCGACAACATTGCCAAAACCGAAACGTGGTGGCCTCATCAGCCCTCGGAAGCTTTGGAAACTGTGGAACGAGTGGCAGTCATGATGGGCATTCCAGTCGCCCTCCTGGGCAAGAACTATGATGTGCTAAACCTCCTACGCGCCATGACAGCAGCCATCAGCCTTACCAATTGACTAGCTCCACAGCTTCGCAGAAAGCTCAAGCACAAAGTGCTTCAATCCCATCTTCAAATTCTCCATTCGATGATCCTTATCATCTACATTTTGACACCCTTCACCATGACTTACAGCATCCACCTTTTTCACGGCTTTCGCATCATCCAAACCCGCATGATGGTGCTTGCCGTCTTCGACCCAATCAGAAGCTGATGTCAATTTTGGAAGGGTGTACGGATCTCACACACTTTTGGGGCTCAACACTTTATGCCCACAATCTCTTTTCATTACCATTTTTCCAGTCTCAAAGCGTCTAGATTTGTTTCGCCCACATTGTGAACATGCAGCCCAAGTTCTACATTGGCTCAGCCATGCACAATACCCTCGACAGGGAGTATAGTCGCTCCATAAAGCACCTTCAACTCACCAACGAGCGACTGGTACAAGCAGAACTTGCCCTGCGCTACTGGCGTGAACATGACAACTTGTACATTTGGGCTCCCATCCCAATATACACTGAGAGAGCAGACTATCGCAGTCTCGAAATGGCCATCATTCAGGAATGGCAACCCAGACTCAACTATCCTTTCATTTGTCAGTTCTTTCACCCCAAGAAAGGCATCCTCAAGAAACCTGCTTTGAACACAAACGCTCAGTTTGGTCTGGCCACGCTTTGGAGACGAGCCAAACATAAGTTCACTCCAACTCTCGTTCGTCAAATCTTGGCATCCGATCGGTTTCAAGACCGACTTGAACTTTGGACCATCATCCACGCATTAGGGTCCAACACCAAGGCGAGATTCGAACAAACCAAAATGCTGAGATCTAACGATGGGGGTCTCACCTTGTGCTATGCTCTTCGCCGTCTGGCAAACAGCATTCAGGAACCTTTCTGAACCCTGTCACTGAATGCCATTGATGCATCCATCAAATGATGGAAAGGGAAGCCTGCTCCAAAGGCGACAGCACTCCGGGCCCCATGGTCCCTCACTCCCAACCTTCAACAGCAATTGAAGCAGTTTTTACAAAAATGGCACCTCCAAGTTCTTGCCTACCAAGTCCCGTGCCAGACACCATCTTTCAAGATGGTCTTCATCAAACATGCGGCTGTTCTCGACCAACTTTGCAACCACAAACAGGCCATCGCAGAGTGGTCGACCACACAACCGGCAACGTGTTGTTGCAAAAAGTGGGAACCTTTCAAAACTGCGGCACTCAATCCAACAGATCCCCACTGGGTCTTAGCAGGTTCCCTGCTTCATCCCTTCATCTCAGAGGAGTTGGCGGTCATTGCGGAAGGTTCCTTACTCAACAAAGTCTTCCCTTCCAAGAAGGAATACCACAATCAGCTCAAACTTGGGCTTCAGAGTGGGACAAAACGCAACGGCCTGCCTTCTATGCCAACCTCCGAGATCCCCGATCTTTGTCAACATCTTTGGACAGAACACTCAAAACAAGTCACCTGTCACATCACCAAGTCATCCATCCACTCCTTCCAACAAACCTTTGAGGGAGCTATCTTCCATTGTGAAGATAAACAGGCCTCATCACTGCAAATCTTTTGCCCGTGCTTGCATTACCAAGCCATTGAAAAGACGTTTCAGGATCCCTCGATTTTCGAGCCGGTCTCTCAAGACCCTGACTCCATCGTCGCATCTCTTGTCGACCTTCTACAGCGTAACCATGGAAAACCCTACCCTTGGGCGCTAGGACATGGGCGACAACTGCCAGCTGGCTACATTCTGGCAAAACGGAAAAAAGATTGTCGGAGTGGTCGACCAATCATCTCCTTCGTGGACTCCCCATTCCGGCCTATGCTCAACATTCTTGCCAGAATGATCTTTCAACTGATCCCAGTGGCGTGTCCAAACCATTTCGCCTCTGGAGATGTCTACACACTCCTCTCCATTCTGACGTCTGCACCCATCGACGCCGAACTCATTCTGGTGAATCAAGACCTCGCTGGCTTCTTCACCAGCATTGATCAAGATCGGTTCATCGGGGCTTGGTTCATGCTCCTAGATTTCCTACGCCCTCACATGGATGTTTCGGACAACGAAGCATTCTCGGTCTATCCAGGCAAAACCAACAATCCAGGCGACATCATCAAAGGCCCAACCTTCCGTAGACTCAATGTCACCAGAAAGATTGTCATCAAAGATGTTCCTGATCTCCTCAAGTCGGCTTTGAATATGCAGAAATTTGCTCTAGGCCAGAAATGCATTCGACAGTGCCGAGGCAACCCCATGGGTAGTCCACTTTCTCCAGCGCTCTGCCTCATGGTCGTTTCCATCAGCGAACAAATCTGGTCCATCAGTTTCAAACAAATCCTTAGCAATCACCATCTATTCATCCGACATATCAGATATGTTGGCAACCGTCTCATATTTGGTGATTCACGACTTCGAGGCCTTCCACCATACGAAGTACTTCTCGATGAAGGCTTCTATGGAAAACCAATCATTTTGGAGACAGAACCTGACCAAGAGTTCCTAGGTTTCATGCTTGAAACCAAACCCCTGGAACTCATCTATCAAGGTCCTACCAACATTTCCCAAGTCTTATTGCCGTTCTCAGCTTCTCCACCCAAAGTGCTTCTCAGTGGCTTTCGCTCTCGCTGCCACATCGTTGTCAAAGGGGCATTCCCTGATTTCCGTGTTCGACAAGGGCTGGACCAATTAATTCACTTGTATACTTTGGCTGGCTTTCCCAATGAGGAACTCCACACCATTTCCTCTCAAATTTTGACTCAGCATCAGAACCTTCAGACGCATGAGCAACAGTTTCCGGCTGTCTTTGTCTGACCACTCTCGTTTTATCTCGGTTTTTGGTTTTGGTTTTTGTCTTTGCACTTTTTGTTTCATTTGGTACTTCTTTGGTTTCCAGTTTGGCTCAAACTCGTTTCGCCCTTTTCGTCGCTGTGCGTTCCACTTCATCATGGACCGCACCCAAAGTCGTGAATTTCATCATCATCTTGCTCGTGCCATTATGCACTTGAACTGCCTTGCGGGATTCCTTCCCTTCTTTGAACCGGCCATTGAATGGATCCAACCGTGGAATCTTTCACACGGACCGGGCGTTCAAATCCTGCCCAGCGGAACCTTCACACGTTTGTTCCTCTTCCTTCCTCTTCCCCCGCGCCCACAATGGCATCTCATGGTGGCATTCCCGCCCATATGATTTCGAACCCTGAACCAAATCTACGTCCCTTGTCCATTGCCAGTCGTCCACGCAATGATGACGGTCATCCAGCCACTATCCCCACACTTCGCAATCCTCCCACCGAACATCGTCACTCACCACCTCCAGTTCCACAAATTTCCCGGTACCTGACACCTCGCGAGTGACGACTCGTGTGTCTACAACTGCTGTTCCAGTTCGATCAAAACAACGCTCCAACAATCCTGAGGATCCACGACCAAAGAAAAAACAACGTGCGGGAGACAATCCGATCCATTCGTCATCAACTCACTCCGTCTCCCTGCCGATTATTGCAGAGGTTCCACTTGATGGCCTCAATTGAGAAGACTCCGATGAAGAAGTTGCTTCTGCAGCCCACTCAACTCATGATGCTGCAGCAATCCATGCCAACCCTGTGACTATCACTACTTCCATGCCAGTTGATCACCCAACTTCACCAGTGCCACTAACTGCAAATCCAAAAACTCTTCCAAAAGGCCCTCCGACCAATCCAACCCCCAGAATCCGATCGAGACACCACTCATTCGACGATCCGACCTTGGACAGACCATGAAGACCAAGAATTGATCAATTTCAAAAAGGACAGCAAATCACGACCGTCGTGGACGTCGATCGGTGCCAGATTACGTCGTGATCCACAGGTTTGCAAAATTCGCTGGAATCTTTTGAGGCAGCTGTCCGACCAACATGGCACGGAAACGCCTCGAAACGAACCAGAGGCAGAGGACTAAAGAACTGCTTGAAAGGAAAAAAGTCGCTGCCTCATCTTGCCCACACTTGAATCTGTTGTTGTGCTTGTTCCTTTTTGTCTTTCTCAGTTGTCACCTTTTGGGTTTCCTTTTGGTTTCTAGTCATTATGGCTCATTCATCTAATTACGTATCTGTACCCGCTGATCGCTCCCGTTCTCGGGACGACCCTCCAATGTGGCGTCATCGGACTCCCGATCGACCTCGAGATCCGCGTCATCATGAAACTTGGAGCTACATTCCAAGGCTCAGTCAAACCAGACGGGTTTTGGTCATCACTGACCTAACACAAGTTCAATACCTCATGACCGCCCGTCACAATGATGCTATGCAAGCCACCACTTGCGAAGCTTTACCTTCACTGGGCAGGCTTGAACAGTATGCACTGTTCACATACAGCTTCTTATTAGCTCCAGCCGAGACTCAGATCCTCACGGTTGAGACCATCCCCTACTACATCAGTCAGCACATCAAGAACACATGGGGCGTCTACCTTGAACCGTCTTCTATGGATCTACGTTGGTCTGATTGCACTGGTGACACTTTTGTGCTTCGGAATCATCAAATCCTCATTGATCTGCTCCGTGAACACCGCCCTCATTGGACTGAAGGGCAAGAACTTGGGATCCTGTTTTATACGATTCAGGATTTTGATAGTCCTAATCAGCCGTATATCATGCGATTGAGCTGCCATGAGGCACCCCCCGACCCAAACATGCTGCCATGATCCACAGTCGGAAAAAGGACCAACTTGCTTTTGTTTTCATGGTTGTCCTTTTGCTTTACACTTCATGCCTTTCCTTTCATGTTGTATTACTCTTGCTTCATTCTTTTGGCTTCAGTCTGGATCATGACAAAACGGGATTCCTCATTTGCCAATTTAGAATCCCCCCGCATCCTCATGAGCTCACCACGTCGTCGTCAAGTGGTGATTGAAGCCCGTCGTGACCGTGGCCCTACTTCTTCGGATGGCGCTTCGTCATCTTCGAATGCCAACCAGTCTTGGGGCTTAGCCACAACTCCTCATCCTAGACACGAGGCCTCAAGATCGACAGGTGAACCTCAGCACTTCGGCTATGCTGCCATGATTCCTTCAGTTCCTTTGCCATCCGCCAATCCACCAGGTCTTCCTGAAGAGGCATATCCGTTACAATCGGAAATGTCACAGAACCATCGGGTGCTCCACACTCACATTTTCAAAGAGGTCATTCCACCTCCCAATTCAGGTCGGGCCAGTCGACTGATGGTGACTGAAGTCGACCGCCATGGAGTGGAACGCAACCGTCAAGCGGAGTTCTTCAATGGAATTGTTGCATGGTCATGTCCGCTCATATGATGGTGGACACATCAACAGTTGGGACCAGGCCACTCGACTTGCCAATTACTGGCGTCGGTACTACAACATTCCTGAAGTGCATGAGGAAGATACGGCGTGGACCTCATTTCAGCAAGATCATCGCAGATCGTCTGACTATGCTGAAAACACAGTGCAGGAACAACCGGAATCTGAATTGGAAGACGACACCTTGGTGACTGTTGAGACAGGGCACTTGCCGATTCCAAGTCAGGTTCATCAACTGGCATCCTTGCTTCACAACACGCTCCTGTCGGACAGGGAATACAATGCCCCGATCCTTGAGAAGCTTGAGATCCCGCCGGCAGATCCAAATACCAACCCTATTCAGTTGTTCACGGCAAGCGATTTGGCTCACCTTTCAAGCCACTTGGCAATAACTGCGCAGACTCTTTCCCAACATGCTCAGAATCAAGAACTGGATGACATCTCGGAGATCTCCGACTAGACGAAGCAAGAGCTGCACTTCAACTCCTGAGGGGGTCGGTAATTCAAGCCTTGTCACTGGTTTTTTGATTCCATAATCCGATACCAGTTGACCGTATCAGAGCGTGATCAGCCTTTCAGGTGTCAAAAAAGCCCTGCGCTAGCAGGGCGTGTGTGTGAACCATCTGAACAGATGTAAAAAAACATCTTTCTGCTTTTTCCGGTTTTATTTTCGGATTTGTTTGCATCATTCAAAAAACAGCAGGGGGACTGGAGCCGATTTGCCTATCCAGTCCAACGAAGCTATGGCAGCTATGGCATTTCGGTGGATGAGTGGTCTGATCAACCACTTGTACCTGCAGATCTTGGCATGGATGTCGTGGACATAGCTTGCAAGATCATTCTGATAACTTCACATTTATTCGCTGATGGCAACCGGCCAAGCCAAGAACCGGCACATCGATGATTTCCAATTGAGGGTTCTTCTCTACTGCACTGTTGTCGCAATCTGCGATTTTTCATTTGCCATTGAAGAACTTTTCGAAATTTCTCGGGTCTTGTCACGGACCCATTCCTGTCAGGTATAATTGGGGTGTTTTTGCACGTAAGCTACATTCCACATCAGAATTCGCAATGACAGTTCTGAGCAAGTGTGTGTAAAAGAAGGGCCTGTGTGTGTGTGTGGGGCCTGTGTGTGTGTGTGGGGCCTGTGTGTGTGTGTGTAAAAGCTTCTGTGGGTAAAAGCTTCTGTGTGTAAAAGTGTCTGTGTGTAAAAGCGTCTGTGTGTAAAAGCCTCTGTGTGTAAAAGCTTCTGTGTGTAAAAGCGTCTGTGTGTAAAAGCGTTTGTCTGTAAAAGCGTCTGTGTGTAAAAGCTTCTGTGTGTAAAAGCGTCTGTGTGTAAAAACGTCTGTGTGTAAACGCTTCTGTGTGTAAAAGCGTCTGTGTGTAAACGCTTCTGTGTGTAAAAGCGTCTGCGTGTAAAAGTGTCTGTGTGTAAAAGCGTCTGTGTGTAAAAGCTTCTGTGGGTAAAAGTGTCTGTGTGTAAAGCGTCTGTGTGTAAAAGCGTCTGTGTGTAAAAGCTTCTGTGTGTAAAAGCGTCTGTGTGTAAACACTTCTGTGTGTAAAAGGGTCTGTGTGTAAAAGCGTCTGTGTGTAAAAGCGTCTGTGTGTAAAAGCTTCTGTGTGTCTGTGTGTAAAAGCTTCTGTGTGTAAAAGTGTCTGTGTGTAAAAGTGTCTGTGTGTAAAAGTGTCTGTGTGTAAAAGTGTCTGTGTGTAAAGGCTTCTGTGTGTAAAAGCTTCTGTGTGTAAAAGCGTCTGTGTGTAAAAGCGTCTGTGTGTAAAAGCGTCTGTGTGTAAAAGCGTCTGTGTGTAAAAGCGCCTGTGTGTAAATGCATCTGTGTGTAAAAGTGTGTGTGTGTGTCCTGTCTGTATGTAAAAGTTTTTGCATGTGAAAGCGTTTGCGTGTAAAAGTGTCTGTGTGTAAAGGCGTCTGTGTGTAAAAGCCTGTGTGTGTTAAAGTGTCTAGTGTCTGTGTGAATAACCTTCTGTGTGTAAAAGCTTCTGTGTGTAAAAGCGTCTGTGTGTAAACGCTTCTGTGTGTAAAAGCGTCTGTGTGTAAATGCGTCTGTGTGTAAAAGTGTCTGTGTGTAAAAGCGTCTGTGTGTAAACGCGTCTGTGTGTAAAAGGGTCTGTGTGTAAAAGCGTCTGTGTGTAAAGGCTTCTGTGTGTAAAAGCTTCTGTGTGTAAAAGGGTCTGTGTGTAAAAGCGTCTGTGTGTAAAAGCTTCTGTGTGTAAAAGCTTCTGTGTGTAAAAGCGTCTGTGTGTAAATGCGTCTGTGTGTAAAAGTGTCTGTGTGTACTGTCTGTATGTAAAAGTGTTTGGGTGTAAAAGCGTTTGCGTGTAAAAGTGTCTGTGTGTAAAGGCGTCTGTGTGTAAAAGCCTATGTGTGTTAAAGTGTCTAGTGTCTGTGTGAATAACCTTCTGTGTGTAAAAGCTTCTGTGTGTAAAAGCGTCTGTGTGTAAAGGAGTCTTTGTGTAAAAGCGTCTGTGTGTAAATGTGTCTGTGTGTAAAAGTGTCTTTGTGTAAAAGTGTCTGTATGTAAAAGTGTTTGCGTGTAAAAGTGTCTGCGTGTAAAAGTGTCTGTGTGTAAAGGCGTCTCTGTGTAAAAGTGTCTGTGCGTAAAAGTCTCTGTATGTAAAAGCTCCTGCGTGTAACAGCTTGTGTGCAAAAGCGTCTGTGTGTAAAAGGTTCTGTGTGTGAAAATACGAAGGATACGATGCAAACTAGTGTCTTGTACTTGTAATATATTGTCTTGATACTACTTGTCTCCTCTGCCTTTAATACATCTTTAATATATTGTTTTGCAATATAGTGAATATAGTGTGTCAATACTAACAACAGAAGACCCTGCTCCCCTACGCTCTCGGGCCATCCGTCGTCTAGTTCATGTAGATGTATGGTGAACCATCTAGAACTCCACACAAAGTTCACGCTGTCCTCGTCGGTGTTTCGCAGTAGCCCAGAAACTGGGCAAGCAAGCAGCCAAGTCAGACATTCCTGTCAGTGAGCGCAGGAGGTATAGATAAATGTGATAGAGACAAGTTGAGAGGGAGAAGTTGACGGAGATAGATGAATTTGACGAAGGCATAGAGAGCATTTGATAGACATGAATGTGACAGGGGACAAGTTGATAGAGAACAAGGTGATCGAGAAGTTGATAGGGATGAATGTGATAGGGGACATGATAGGAGCAAGGTGGCAGACAGCTTGATAGAGATGAATGTGCTAGGCGATAGGGGACATGTTGATAGAGAGTAGGGTGATATAGAGAAGTTGATAGAGATGAATGTGATGGGGGAAAAGTTGATAGAGAGCAGGGAGATAGAGAGAAGTTAGAGGCAAATTGATGGAGAGCAAGGAGATAGAGATTAATGTGATGTAGAGAAGATAGGAGGAGAGGAGGAGGGAGGAGACGGCAGGACTTGGGAGGAAGAGGAGGCAGGATGCACCACAAAAGCCAAGAACCCCACATAGTCATGTGGGGTAAGCTTGCTTTTTGTAACGATGACAGTGTGTATGTGTGTGTGGGTGTGCGCGCACGCCTGTTCTCAAAGAATTTTCACGTTCCCGGGAGAATCGGCAGAATTTGTTGAGATAGCACATCCTTATTTCTGATTCGATCGCATGTTGACTAAATCAGAACCACCCATCCCAACTATACAGCAGCATCTGCTGTATGTGCATCAACATGCCCAAGTTAGAAAGATGCTGAAGGAAGGGCGCGCTTGTTCCTGCATTAGGAGCCTGGCGAGATTTATTTAAAATTCAGACGACGGGCCCGATGCCGCTTCCAGAGTATGTTTTTGAGGGTCGTTTTGTTTTGAAAGTCCGCTGTGCAGAGGTATTTCGCCAAACGTGTGCGTCTTCGCAACATTTCTGGGTCTTTTAGCCGACATTGCAGATGGACTCTCGGCGCAAACTAAAGCATCTGAGTCATGTGAGGTTTATTTGGACAGCAGCTGGCTGACAGATGTTGATTGAGATTTGGAGGGTGTTTGACAACTGCACCTGATGTTCTGACTGGTAGATGATCGAGATCAATCCAGCCAGCAGAATCAGATTCTAATTTGCTACTTGCATCTTTTCCTGGCTTGCCGCTTGCATCCATATTTACATCGGTTTACCCCATGGCCACACTTGATTTGTATGCTGCTAGATAGCTGTCTCCGGTTGGGTTTGAATGCCTCGGTATGCGAGCTGCTCTTGGCCTTGTACTTTGCCATGTCCTGCTTCCTTCAGACAAAGATCTCTGCTCTGGACTCATAACATCGCGGGTTGTCACAGGCTGTCACTTCCCCACAGAGCTTGAAATATTATACAGAATCGGCTGGAATGGAGTTGAATATTTCTGATGCATGTACAGTGGGCATACATAGTTCTGCATGCGCCATTCCTGTTTGTCTCTGGTTTTGGCCTTCGTGTGCGGATCCGTGGGCCGTTTGTTGTTTGTTGTGTTTGGGATGGTTCCGTTTTTGTGGTTCTTTGCGCGCAAACCTGTGAAGGGTTGGATATCCCAGCCCGCAGGCTTCACTTCCATGCGTGCATCGAACTTGAATGGCAACTGCTGTCGGGCTCGCAAGCACTGCAAGACTGTCTCTAGCAACGGATTCTTGTAGCTAGCATGCGCAAGAGACAAAATACACATGCAATGCAAGGCTGAAAAAGTAAGTCTGAACTGCATATAAAAGAGTATGGCTGCGGAACTTGTAAAAGCTTTGTGTCTTCGGGCGAGTTCATGGCGTTTACCATATTGATGACCGAATTTGTTTGGAGGCCATCACGGCCCAGCTGTGCTAAGGAACTGCCGCGCGACGCTTGACTGGAATCTTCATGTTAGGCATCATAGTCCTTGAGACGATACAGCCATGTGCAGCTTGTAATTTTGGCGGGTTGGATATACTTGGATCTGATGCGGTCGCAAGCAATAGGCCCACAAGGCTTGCAGAGGCAACGCGGCACAGAAGCACACAACAGGGAACATGTAGAAAGATGGGGTTCAATGTGATTTAGCCTGATTCGTATCATATTTGCATCACCAGAAACGTTCTGCTTTCCAAGTGTAGAATGTTTTTGTTTGTACCTCTTTTTACCTTGTCGATCCGTCGCACCTTCCAATCCAGAACACGTAAAGACAGGTCAAATGCACAGACAGACAAGACTTGATCCATTTTCCTTGTTGATCGCTGTGAATCTCCACTTGGGATGTACCTGTAGCTCAACGTATTCTGCGACCAAGGAAAATTGCGAGTGAAGTCAAAATTTGGAGCTTCGTTTGACCAGCAACTTGCCACGCACATTCGTCCTGCTATACTTGTCACGTTCTCCTCTTGCTTTGCCTTGCAGATAATTACGCATGATGATATTGAATGAAGTCAATGTTCCTGCATACAATGGAGGAATTTTGCCCATCCCACTCTACAAAACCACGGGGCAGAAGGGTGTTTCTTCGAAGCTGCTTTGCACTTGGTTTTGGTCCGTTGCTATCGTGTGTTGACAGATCTAGCAGGATCAAACATTCCCGAGGTTGAGAAATATTTCACGCGAAGTCCATGTTAGATGATGCGGGGGTTCTTGAACCAAGTAGGTGAAGAAACGACCTGTAAAGCAGGCTCAAGGAGTAAATCATCCATCCAAAGACTCAACTTATTGGCGGGCCCCTGAAGGAGAGGGGCTTTCACGTCTTTGATCGGCTTAGACTAATAAGAGTTCTTTCCAGCACAACTGGTGAAAGGTTGGCTGACCTTACCTGCTTTGGCATTGGCCCTGGCAACTCGGCTGAACATTGCACGGCAAGAAGTCATACCTAGCTGCATCGCAATGAGATGCACTTGGCTCACCGGGCATGCAAATCATCTTCCACCCTAGGTGTTTCCTCAAAGGAATGAAACACCTTGACAACCAAGTCATGCCGCTTTCCCGGTGCATTTAGTATTTCGTAACGCGTTATTTGGTGGCGACTTTGAGGCATTTTCTTTACAAGGCAAGCTTTGGGCTGGGGTCTCAGCAGTTTAGCTGTGATAAACTGGCAGCTTAAAATCCCTTGTTCAGTCCAAGACTTCCGTGTAATTCCAAGCGATGGCAATGTCTTCCCCTTGGTCACAAAAGTTCGCTTCCACAAGAGTCGCCTTTGGTTTTCTTTAGGTGTAGGGGGTGCTTTCCAACTTTTTTGTTGTGATGCATGAAACCCCTGTGAAATCGATGTTTTGCTTGCATTATGATGGAAAGTAGGGCCAGCCACATCATCCTGTTGGTGATCTACCAAAATGAACACGCCCTCAAGAAAGCGGCTGTTTTGGGTGGTGCTTGGAGCCCTGATTGAAAATGAAATGGAGTCAAAATATTTATGCATGATATACACGATGTAAATATATGTATATTTGTATGTATGTGTTGTGTTGTGTTGTGTTGTGTTGTGTTGTGTTGTCTTGTTTTGTCTTGTACTGTATTGTATTGTATTGCATTGTACTGTATTGTATGTTATTTTATGTTATGTTATGTTTTGCTATGTTATGTTGTGTTATGGTATGTATGTATGTATGTATGTATGCATGCATGCATGGTAATGTAATGTAATGGAAAGGGATGTAATGTAACGTACTGTGTTGTAATGTATGTATGCATGCATGCATGATATACGCGATGTAAATAATTATATGATATATGTATGTATGTAATGTAGTGTAATGAAATGTAATGTAACGTAATGTAATGTAATGTAATGTAGTGTAATGTAATGTAATGTAGTGTAATATAATGTAATGTAATGTAATGTCGATCAAGTTGTATATTTAAACCGGTGCTGCTCTACCGTTTTAGAAGGTCTTCTAAATCTTCCAAACCTTAGACACGGGTTCTCCTTGGTTTGCATGGAAAGGAGCCGGAAACCTATAGTTTGCATCGAGTTTGAAGAACACGGGGGTCGCATTTGCCCCTACCTCATGTGCTGACCTTAGGGTAGGGGCGAATGTGACTTGACCTCGTTTTGGGTGGCAGGCGCCATAGTTTTAGAGGTGGGAAAGGATCGTTTTCCAGCTCTAACAGTCAGCTTACGGGCAAATTGCAACTGTCATGGAAAGTCAGTTCCAATCAAGACGCTCTGGATGTTACCTTGTAACATCCATTTCAAGTAAGTTCCAAGACGTTCTGGATGCTACGTTGCAACACGCATGTCAAGCAACTTCCAAGACGCTCTGGATGCTATGTTGTAACATCCGGTTCAAGCATCTTCCAAGACGCTCTGGATGCTACGTTGTAACATGGTAACATCCAAGACGTTCTGGTTGCTATGTCGTAACATCCATTACAAGTATCTTCCAAGACGCTCTGGATGCTACGTTGTATTTTCCAGTAACATCCAAGACGTTATGGTTGCTATGTTATATCATCCATTACAATTCACTTCCAGGACGCTCTGGATGCTACGTTGTAACATCCATTTCCAGCAACTTCCAAGACGGTCTGAATGCTATGTTGCAACATCATTTTCAAGAAACGTCCAAGACGTTCTGCATGCTACGTTGCAACAGGCATGTCAAGCAACTTCCAAGACGCTCTGGATGCTATGTTGTAACATCCGGTTCAAGCATCTTCCAAGACGCTCTGGATGCTACATTGTAACATCCATTTCCAGTAACATCCAAGACGTTCTGGTTGCTATGTTGTAAAATCCCTTACAAGTAACTTTCAAGACGTTCTGAACGCTACGTTGCAACAACCATTTCAATCAACTTCCAAGACGCGCTGGATGCTCCGTTGTAATTTCCGTTGGGCTCGGCTCTTTTTTCTAGGACTGTATCCAGGGCCCCTAAAACAGGGGAATGCTACCGCACACCCCCCCAACCCCTGTCCCCAAGTCTCTCCTGAATGCCCTTTGTCCCCAGAAAATAAGTTCAGGTGCTATCCCCAACAGCTTGAAAGCTTCTGGATTTTTGCCATAAAAATTGGAATTTCACAAAGCATTTGCACCAGAAACCTCCGGAACCTCACAAGGTATATGCACCGGAACCCTCCGGAACCTCACCAAGCATCTTCTCCGCCAAAACCCCCCGGAACCTCACAAGGTCTCTGCACCCGAACCTTCCGGAACCTCATATGCTAGACCCTCCGGAACCTCAGCACGCACCAAAACCCTCTAGCACCGTAACCCTCCGGAACCTCACCGAGTAGCCGCACAGGAAACGCCCGGAACCTCACAAGGTATCTGCGCCGGAACCCACCGGAACCCACCGGAACCGCACAGAACCCTCCGCGGAGCCTCAGCAGGTATTTTCTCCGAAACTTCACGAGGTATCTGCACCGGAACCCTCCGGAACCTCACGAGGTATCTGCACCGCAACCCCCTGGAACTTCACAAGGTATCTGCACCGGAACCCACCGGAACCCACCGGAACCCACCGGAACCCACCGGAATCGCACAGAACCCTCTGGAGCCTCAGCAGGTATCTGCACCGGAACCCTCCGGAGCCTCACGAGGTATCTGCACCGGAACCCTCCGAAACCTCACGAGGTATCTGCACCAGAACCCTTTGGAACCTTGTCCGGAACCTGGTGTTGAAGCTCCACCGGATCGCACCGGAGCTTATCTGGGCTAAAGACCCCATAGCAAAATTTTGCTGTTGGGGAAAAACTTTAAACGGTTGAATGACTTCTTAAGCAGAAAAGGTAAGTGACCCCGGTCCCCCCCTAAACAATGTCCCCAAGCCCCCCAAATGCCTAAATGCCCTTTGTCCCCAGATTAAACCCCAAAACGTTGAATGGCTTACTAAGTAGAAACGGTAAGTAACCCCGGCCCCCTTAACCAATGTCCCCAAGTCCCCGCTAAAAGTCCCTTGTCCCCAGATTAAACCCTAAAAGATTGAAGACGTATTGAGCAGAGGGTAGGGGCGAATGTGAATGTAGTTGGTAAGGGGGCAAAAGCATTGCGCCTGTCGCGCAAAACGACGTTCAAACGACGTTCGACACTTTTGCAAGCACGTCAAAAATGTCACGAAATGCCACGCCTACCACGCAAAACAACATTTGAACCTGTTTGGAAACCTTCGAAGATGAAAGGTTTTGCAGCTTCCCCCATAGACACGGCGATGCCACAAGAACACCAGAGCAAAAAGACGAAACATGTTGGAAGTTCAAAACGAGGGTTTAGTGCGAGACTTACTCAAATGTTCGGACTTTGTAGCTACAAAATCAACGCTTTCCCACGAGTTTTCTCATGGCCTCCGCAATCTGCGATCTCAAGATCGATATTTCGTGCGAGGCTTCTGTCAATCTTCAGCACGCGGCGCAAAATTCCACGCCTGCCACGGAATGTGAATGTTGTAATCACTTGACGCAGCCCATGACAATGCGATTAGCAACAAACACGCAACACGACACGTCTGAAGCGCTGCGCCTGCCATGCGAAATGACGATGGAGGTCTCCGAAGTGCTGCCCTTGCTACGAAAAATGCGACTCATCTTCTGAAAACAACGCAAAAGATTGCGCCTGCCACCCAAAACGACTTTCGACGCTTGGAATGTCACAAAATGCCACGCTACCACGCGAAACGAAGCTACGCGACATTTGAAGCCTCCAAAAGCGACCGTTTTTGCAGAACCTGCCATAGGCACGGCCATACTGCCCTCACGCCGACACTTCCGGACGGTTGCGAACGGTCGCGAACGGTTGCGAACGGTTGCGAACGGGTGCGGACGCAAACGCAAAGTCGAGCGAACACCCTCAACCCCCAGCCCCCGAGAGAGTGAAACGGGAACCCTTGCTACGCATTCGGGAAAAATGGAAGCGAGCTAGAACTCGTCTATACTGTACTTTGCACATAGTCTGAAGCAACGGCGTATAAAGCACATGTTTTCCACCAGTTTAAGTGTTGAAACGGGTGCCAGCCTAGCGTTTTTGCAGATGCCGTACGCAGTGGGAAATAAAGATGCGCATCAGCCGGAGATGAATTCACCAAGGGTTGGAAGGATCAGTTGGAAGTTTCTGCAAACTTGAGATCTGTGATGGTAAAACCCGGCGACAAGAGCAATGACAAGCAGTCCATACACGTAAATCGAGATGCAAAAAAGCAAACCCCTGTGCTACCAAGACCGAGAAGAATTTGGATACCAGATTCAGATGGGAATACAGACGCGTCAGAAACGCCATGGATACACTACTCTGAAGTGGACACCAAGGCCAGCAGGAAAATCCCAGCGTCTCTTTCAGCACAGTGATGCCTTTACTGGTGGCTTGACTGATGAGGATCATTGTTCCTTGCGTTTCAAGTGTGTTGCTTACTGTGCGTGTTTTTCTGTTTGCTTTTCCCTTGGCTTCGCCGGTGACATACCATACTCCTCAGACCTTGATTGTTGAGCTTTGTGCAGGTCATGAAACCCAAAAATACACGAACACCGAAGAGCGAACACACTAGTGCCATCAAGCGCCACGAGAGCTACCTCAAGTTGCCCTCGAGAACCAAACCACTTGCAGAAAACTCCTGATTGAAACTCAAGCAGGCTGGCTATGCATACGTGGCATGCAGCACTTTCAGCTGCTTGGCTATGCATATGTGGCATGTAGCACTTCCAGTTGGCCACTCTTCAGGTTATATGCGCACTGAAAGCATTGTCTTATGTTTGCAAGTTTTCTGGTTCATGTTTTTTCTGATGCTTCATTTTTTACAGCGCTGCTTGAAGGGGCTTACAGAAGACCAAGCTTTCATACCAACCGGAAATCCCAATGCGGATTGCGACATGATTTCAATTTTGACGTAACAAGGGACTGCAGCGCATTGTACATGAAAGGAATCGCTCGAGAACTGATCGTGCACAACAACAATCGGCCGCTTTACTTTGTGCCTTGAACGCCTGATTTGTATGCATGTCTGGATTGGTTTTGTCACTTCAAGACTGTTTCAGGTCTTCACGGTCTGTTGATTTGCACCGGCTTCAAGAGAGCCATTTGGGCGCCAAGGTTGGTGTTCCTACCAACTTGGCATGTGCCGCTGCCCTAGGTCCCACCCATGGCTTTCTTGTGGTGCGGTGACCCCAAGCCAAAAAGAGAGACTCATATTTTTTCCCGGTAGCGTTTTCGTGAGCACCAAGCGTTGAACCACACTGGCCACCTTTAGCACTGTAGCTTTGCCATGGTGGGGACATGGCATCGCATGCTTGTGTCATTTAACTGACTGGACGCACGCGCTTGAAATTGTCCGAGGGTTTGGCACACCGGACTTCATGGCATCGTGATTTCTGGAGTTACTGCTCTACTTGCAGTATCAAATCATGATAGCTTCATATATACATATGTATATATGTATATATATATATGTGTGTGTATGTATATATTTATATATGTCTGTATATGTATATATATACATATACATATTTAGGTTTATATTTACATATGTGTGTAAATATATCTATACACATACATACATACATACATACATACATATATTTATACTTATATATATATGCATACTTTTGCCTTTAGCTTCTTAGCTGGCGTGAGGTTTTTGTGGTGCCTTGCGCCACTGCCATTCCCGGGAATCCATTTCTGCCATTTCTTGTCTTGTTCTTGAGTGCGCTGATGGCGCCTTGTCAGCAGTTGCACCAGCAAGACTCTTCAGGTGCAGGTCAACATGTTGTGACCTGCTTTTGGCATACATCACGGACCACAACAGCACGAACTGTTTTACGGATGGACGGTATATGCTGCAAATGTTGAAGAAAGGATGACTAAGAGTTTTTTAGATCTGGGTAATTTCAGATCTGCAGAGTGACTCAAAGTGCCACCTTGGCCTGAGGTGATGCCAGTACATATTCCAAAGGGTCTCGGCGTATTTAAGGCGCCCTGAGACACATGGGCTTTGCGTCAGTTGTCGCCTCATGCACTCTGAACGCAATTGAGCACCCTGCTCTACAACGGAGGAAATCAAGAGGTGGTGCCGCTGTGAAATTGCTCAGATACTGGACTTCTTGTCTTGAGGTGACCGACACAGAAGTGACCGGCGCATGCGGAAGGCGAAACGCTGACTGAACCAAAGTCTACAACAGACTGCGGCCATGCGGCTACGAATGATCAGCTCCTTGGTTCATTGACCAGCCATCCAACAAGCTCCAGCTTGTTGGTTCTTCACGACGCTTCTGAGGTTTGCCTCCATGTCTCACCATTCGCGCAACTTTTCAGCTTCGCATTGCTTTGCATAGCGGTTTGAAGATTTGTTAAACAAGTCCTTTTACAAGAGACTGCGTATTTGCAGGTTGAGAGATGAGGGGGGTGACAATCAGCATTTTTGGTTCACGAGCTGGTCATGCTGTTGTGATGTGCATACATACATACATACATACATACTTACATACTTACTATGTACAGTTGCAGCGCAGAGAAATTGAAGTGGATGGAGGACAACAAGACTGTCGAAAGAGCAAAGCCTGTGTACTCTTCACAGTCAGAAGTGCTACAGGTAGTGAACTGGTCAACCCATTCTAAGACAGAGCTTCCTGTGAAAAAAATGCAAATGGACAGCCGTGAGAGGAGTGCAAAAAGGAACGCCTTCAGATCAGACATCAGCTGCTCTTATGTCTGCAAGGGCATTGGCATTTGCTTGTGTTCGTTGTCAATCGGTTTCTGCGCTGTCAGCATTGGCAGCGGACGTAAATGGACGCCAGGACGAAACTTGTGGCATGTTACTGCTGCTTCAATGTTTTTGGCTGAAGCGACATATTCATTTCTGTTGATTGCGCTCCATGCGCTCAAACCATGGAATGGGGTTGGCATGCACTAGGCACCAATCACCCAGACGACTGACGTAAATCCATCCATTTGTTTCCATGGCCTAGTTCCAGATCCAGTGCTCTCTTCTCTACTTTTGCCTGTGTGACTGAGCGCTCATTTCGGTATATAGTGCTGCCATGCATGCCTTGGAGTCGCTTGGATCAACCGAATGCGCAGTGGAATTGGTGTGCAAGAAGCAGGAGTGAAGCAGGTCCAGTAGATCGAGAAAACACGGAAAGCTCAGGAAGACTCCGGACAGGTAGCCTGGCCTGGGACAAGTTGGCTTGGGAAAAGATGCCCATCTTCTTCGATGTCTCAGGCATTGTATCTCCATTCTGATTCAGTCGGCCTGTCGGTTTTTATAGCTCAAGAGATGTTCTCTTGTGTACTATATGACCCACTATGCAGCCAATGCAACGTCCTGTTTTCCCGCCAGCCATGGATGCAGTCCACTTGCTGCTGAAAAGTTGCCTGCAGACCCTTCAACACCCAGACTCACCAGCTCATGGTTCACAATACACGCCCACAAAAGAACTTCCGGAAAAAGCGATGGAGCAATCCATGGCAAGGACGGAAGAGTTTGGGATTCCTGTTCCACCATATTCATGTTCAAATGTTCAGCCATTAATTTTCGTTTTTCCATGCATCGGTGAGGATGGGAAAATATCCTGAATCAGGTGCGTTTGCTGATTTGGTGGAGCTGCGGCGTGGTTTTTCCATATGCGCGGATCGTTCAGACATTTGCATGGCCAAGAGTCATTCCGTTACGCTACCGTCACTGTTTTGAATGGCCGCCTGAATTCAAGTGGCGCTTTTGATTCCTGACAGCTCCTGCAGAGGGTTTTCCCAAAGAATTGCTGCCGAATTCAAATCACTTCATCTACATTACATCTCCTACATTCTTTACATCACCTTCATCAACTTCATCTACATCACATACATCATCTACATCTCCTACATCTCGAACTATATCCTTTACTACATCTCCAACTATGTCCTTTGCATCACCTACATCATCTAAATCAACTTCATCTACATCACCAACATCACCTGCATATATCTATATAGGTGTCAACTTCATCTACAGGTGCTCAACGTCCACATATCTCCTACAAAACTTTTGCAATGTCATGTGCACAGGGGTTCTTACACAGGAGTTGTGACACAGGACTTTTTACACAGAAGTTCTTACACAGGAGGTCTTACACAGGAGTTCTTACACAGGCGTTCTTACACAGGAGTTCTTTCACAGAGGTTGTTACACAGGAGTTCTTCACAGGAGTTGTTACACAGGAGTTCTAACACAGGGATGTAGCCCAACATACTCGCAACATGGCCCCAGAAAGGCTTTCCATGGAGATTTTTAGGCATTTGGGGAGGGTCACATCAGGGCCGTTCCGAACCCGACGTGAGATTTCCTTCCGTCAGGATTCGCGAAACCAATTATTGGCAGCTCATATGGCCCAACATAGACGCAACGTTGCCAGAGATGCTTGCGATGGAGGCTTTTGGGCCTTTGCGAAGCATGACATGGGGGCCGTTCTGAACCCCGATGTATGATTTCCTTACATCAAGGTTCGCGAAGCCAATTTTTGGCAGCTCGTATGGCCCAACATAGAGATGCCTTCCATGGAGGCCTTTGGGCTTTTGCGGAGAGTGACATGTGGGCTGTTCAGGGCTGTTCTGAACCCCGACGTAAGATTTCCTTATGTCAGGGCTCGCAAAACCTGTTTTTTGGCAGCCCATATGGCTCAACATAAGCGCAACATGGCCCCAGGGAGGCCTTCCATGGAGACTTTTGAGAGTCACATGGAAGTGTTTCTGAACTCTTACCGTCAGGGTTCCCGAAACCAAGTTTTGGCAGATATTGCCCAACATAGGCGCAACACGGTCACAGAGAGGCCGAAAGTTTTTGGGCGTTTGCAAGCCGTGTCCGAACCAGCCTGAACCGTGTCTGTCAGACCGTGTTTCAACCAGTTTGAGCCGTGTCTCAACCAGTCTGAACAATGTCTCCACCAGTCTGGAAAAGCGTCTGTGTGTAAAAGCTCTGTGTGACAAGTGCTTTTTGTAAAAGCGGCTCTGTGTAAAGAATTGCCTGTGTAAAGCCTCTGGCGTGTAAAGGCTTCTGTGTCTAAAGGCTGCTCTGTATAAAGGCTTCTGTGTGTAAATGCTGCTGCGTGTAAAAGCTGCCCTGTGTAAAAGCTGCTGTGTCTCAAGGCTTTTCTGTGAAAGCGCTTCTCTGTGTAAAAGCTGCTCTGCACAAAGGCTTCTGTGTGTAAAAGCGTCTGTGTGTAAAAGCTTCTGTGTGTAAAAGCGCCTGTGTGTAAAAGCGTCCGTGCGTAAAAGCTTCTGTGTGTGTAAAGGCTTCTGTGTGTCCAAGCTGCTCTGTGTAAAAGCGTCTTGTAAAATATAAGGGCTTCCCTGTGTAAAAGCTTCTGTGTGTAAAAGCACCGCTGTGTAAACAGCATCTGTGTGTTAAAGGCTTCTGTGTAAAAGCTGGCCTGTCTAAAAGCTTCCATGTATAAAGGCTTCTCTGTGTATTTTTTTGTGTGTAAAAGCTGGTCTGTGTAAAGGCTTCCCTGTGTAAAAGCTTCTGTGTGGAAAAGCGTTTGTGTCTAAATGCTCTGTGTGACAAGTGCTTTGTGTAAAAGCGGCTCTGTGTAAAGAATTGTCTGTGTAAAGCCTCTGCGGCGTGTAAAGGCTTCTGTGTGTAAAAGCTGCTCTGTGTGTAAAAGGCCCCTGTCTTAAACCTTCTGCATCTAAAGGCTTCTCTGTGTAAATGCTTCTGTGTGTAAAAGCTGCTCTGTGTAAAGGCTTGCCTGTGTAAAAGTTTCTGTGTGGAAAGATTGCTTTGTGTAAGAGCTGCTCTGTGTAAAAGCTGCTTCGTGTAAAAGCTGCTCGGGTTATAAGTAAGCCGGGGGCGGAAGTTTCTAAGTTGAAACACCTATAGCCTATAGAGCGGAACAAAGACTGGGCCTATAGTAGGTGACAGGCAAGGCTTCTGCGCTTTTCAGAAACAATCTCGACTTGCCATTTCGGCGCCATGTCTTTTGAATGTTGGGCCTTTTCTCATTTCATCTGATCTCCTCACATCGCAGCTTCGCTTGGCAATTGCTCGTTGCATGCCAGTTGTCACCGCAGTCTGTGTCATCCCATCTCAGCTCATCTCATCTCATGTCTGCTCAGCTTTTTTCATCTCATCCCATCCCATCTCATGTTTTCTTTCCCTTTCTCAGATCTTCTCAGCTGATCACAACTGTTCCCATCTCTTCCCATGTCACCTGAGCTTTTCTCATCTCTTCTCAGCACATCTGAACTCTTCTCTTCTCATTTCTTCTCAGCTTCTCCATTCTACGCAGCTCGTCTCAACTCAGCCCTTCTCAGCTCTTCACCGCTCTTCTCCTGTCAGGTCGTCCCAACTCACCCCATCTCATCTCATTTTAGCCTTTCTCAAATTTTCACAGCTCTTCTCAACTTCTTCTCAGCTCTCCGCAGCTCTCCGCAGCTCACGTCAGCTCATCTTATGTCTTCTCATCTCTATTTCTCCTCTTCTCACATCTTCTCAGCTGATCTCAGCTCTTGTCAGCTCTTCTCACCTTATCTCAGCTCCTCTCTGCGCGCTCTCAAAGATCTCAGCCCTTCTCCGGCCCAAAAGCCACTGCGCTTCCCACCCAGTACTACTTTGTACTACAAGACTCGCGCAAAGTACTTCCCAGTACAACTTTGCACTACAAAGCTTGCGCAAACACTTCCCAGTACTACTTTGTACTACAAAGCTGGCACAAAGTACTTCCCAGTACTACTTTGCACTACAAAGCTTGCAGAGAGTACTTCCCAGTACTACTTTGTAAGACAAAGCTTGCACAAAGTATTTCTTTGTACTACAAGACTTGCACAAAATACTTTACACGCAGCAAGCTTTTACACGGAGAAGCTTTTACACACAGAAGCTTTTACACACAGCAAGCTTTTACGCAGAGAAGCCTTTACACTCAGCAAGCTTTTACACACAGCAAGCTTTTACACAGAATAGCCCCCACACGGGGAAGCTTTTACACAGCGAAACTTTCACACACAGCAAGCTTTTACACACAGCAAGCTTTTACACACAGCGAGCTTTTATACACAGCATCTTTTACACATAGCCATGGCAGTGCGATCTGCAGAGATTGACTTGCAAAACGGAATAGAACTATGCGCAAGGGCGTCAGAAATTGCAGCTCCAAAACCGGATGGGTCTCGGCGCCAAAGCGAAAAACAAATGACAATTTTGAAGCGCTTGTAAATTGACTTTAAAAAAGAAAAGTGTCAGCGCCAAAACTGAAAAAACTGCTGGCAAATCACTATCGCAGCCTTGATGCAGCCACTCCAATACGATTTACGATGCCCAGCTGCAAAAGACAATAGCATTATGCACGCAACCACAGCACCAAGCAACCTTGACGCAGCCACTACAGTGCGCTCTGCAGTGGTTGAGTTGCAAAACACAACAGGACTACGAGCAGCAGCGTCAGCAAAATCTGGCTCCAAAAGCCTGCCGGCCAGGATTTGCACCAAAACAGCTGTTTTCCAACCGTCCCAGAAGGGAAATCAACTGCGGGCCCGAGGGCCACCAAGCGGCCAAAATCTGGCTCCAAAAGGCCCGGTGGGTCAAAAGCTGGCTCCAAAAGGCTCCGGGCCCTACCCGGGGGGCGAACTCCCCCATTTGCTTGCTCGGATCTTCTACCAGATTTGGAGATGACAAGTCCAGAAGCCATTGCAGATGTTGCTCAAGGTCAACAAGCCCATGAACAAGGACGACAGAATCTAGCAGGCATCGCAGCAGCCACCCCAGGTGCAGATCCACGTATCAATGTGCCACGGACAGATGAGATGGCTATGGCCACCTTCAACCAACTCAATACAGACAGACGAACACGACAGAGGCAGGCATTTCCTTTGAGTGACCATCTGTTAGCATTGATTTTTGTAAGTCTAGCAGACTTGCGGCAAGATCAGAGAAACACACTCACGAGCACCATGACACACCGTGGAAGAACATTAGATCAATACCATTTGACAGAACTCAGAGATTTATTTCTTGAGATGCTTTGCACAAACAAAACCGCGGCTGACAATCCCATGGTTCAGCCATCTGCTATTGGGCAGAGAAGATCTTTCCTGCTTCTGGAAGAAGGAGAAACTGATGGAACCGACGGCCTTTGGGCCGAAGGTGAAGAAGATGGCGCAGAAGGACTCCTGGATGCTCTAGGAGATGTTTTCTGGACTTATCATGACGCAGCCTTCGCATGGTATCAGAGAAGGTTCCAAGACAGACAGACCAGAAGAGGAAAAGGAAAAGGAAAGAGACAAGGAAGAGGCAAATGCCGAGGAGGAAGAAGATTCTTCAGACCAAGAAGGAAAAGGAAGAAGGAAAAGGAAGAAGGAAAAGGAAGAAGGAAAAGGAAGAAGGAAAGGCCGCTCTCACATGGTGAGTGACGAAGGATATGAAGAAGATTGGAATGAGACATGGAATGATGGCTACTGGACCTCTAAGTTATTTACTACATGCATAAGTATGGATACTTCCAAAAGAAATGAAAAGGAAAAGGAAAAGGAAAGAAAGGCGAGGATGATGAAGGCAAAGGTGAAAAGCTAGGAGATGGAAAAGGCAAATCAAACTATGTCCAACATCAGACCTCAACGACTCCTCCTCCTCCTCCTCAACAACAACAACAACCACCACAACCACAGCGACAGCCACAGCCACAGCAACAGCAACAGCAACAACGACAACAACAGCAACACCAACAGCAGCAGTAACAGCAACAACAACAACAAAACAAAACAAGCTCACGACTCTTCAGCAGCATCAAATTCATCGACGCATGGTTTCCTTGCATTTTCTGAGCCTGCTCCTGCACGTGTGGATGTTGCAGAAGCCACCTATGAAGAGCAAGAGCACCAGAGACAAACAAGATGTGGCGGACAAAACCGACGTGATGAAGTGGCACAGCCAACCAGAGAAGAAGGCAAGAAATTTCTTGTTTTGGCAGGTGATGCCGGAGCTCTACGATCAGCTCTACGCCAGAGCCGGTCTACAGCCACATGATGCTGCATTGTAGCCCGATAAGAACGGCACTTCACTTTTTATGTATGGATAATGCGGAGAAACCATCTCAGCTTGAATGCTCCAGAAACTTGTAGGAATCAACTCAAGATCAAAATGCTATTTCATTTCATGCTGCTCAGCCTGCACAGGAGTGTGGGAATGGACTTGCTTGTCACAGTGAGAACCATCAGCTATTTGTATCTTTGACCTTGGATGCACAAGAGCTATGGGGTCTCGAAAGGCTGTTGAAGCATTGTGCAGATACGTTGGCTCACACCCAAGCAGTGGCCTATGGGGGTATGAAAATCAACCAAGAAGTTCAACAATCCAAGTGTTCTGAGAAGCTTGTGATATTCATGTTTGATCATGGTCATGTTTGATCATGGATGGAACACTCGGTTCAAAGAGTCTGACATTGTCGACGAAGGTGATGCCCCATTGTTGATGTTACCTCCACAGATGAGAAGTTGATGAGAAGTTTTGGATTCCAACGTGTAAACAAGTTTGCCTGCTAGGAGCTCTTAACTTGATTGGGCGCAACAAAGCGCAGTGTTCAGCTCATGCCTTTTGACTTTGCGCTTTTGGACTAAACCCTTCCAGGCCATAGCATGAGTACTGAGAACAATTTAAATGTGCTGCCAAGGCTTAAGAGAGATTTCGAGGGTTTTGCTTGTAAACTTACTGGCTCATTGGCCGATAGAAGAAAAACATTGCTTGCAGCCTGGGAAGACGCTTTAGCCGACCCTTTGCTTGAAGGACGCTACTGCCCCTTTTCAGCGCGCCCTGACAGCAGTACCTAGCACCCAAGGTCCCAAGATGCGGACAGCGCTTTGACAGTAGTACCTTGCACCCGCTCCCAGCAACGGCACCGTGCACGCGGCACCGCCATATAGACCCATGCAACAGTCATGCAGCCACTACAATGCCTTTGCAGCATGACGTGGCACACCCACATGCATCTACGCACACGGCCAAAAAAAACATCACAACAATCACGCAGCCATTACACTGCGATCTTCAACAATGCGTTCCAAAACACCCTATACCTACCCACACACGAACAACCGCACAGTGCAGAACACCCAGTACGAACTAATCACGCTTCAAAGGGACCCCAGCCGCAACCGCCTCACAGACGAGCTGCCCTTCATTGGCGGCTGCAGCCACTTTACCCGAAAACACACTGTTTCGCGCCCCGGCTTCCGCGCCAACGCAAGTCCCCATGTAGTCCCATGCAACAGTCATGTAGCCATTACAATGTGTTTTGCAGCATCACATGGCATACCCGCAAGTATCTACGCACATGGCAACAAAACATCACAGCAATCATGCAGCCACTACACTACGATCTGCAACCACAGGTTCCAAAACGCCCTACACCTACGCACACACG
>Ga0126342_10002198_pt1 | contig 29830 bp, 29 predicted proteins | sample Cyp1metagenome_FD_92528 | JGI IMG/M metagenome (GOLD analysis project Ga0126342, IMG submission 92528) | Coral microbial communities from Lord Howe Island, Old Settlement Bay, Australia - Cyphastrea 1 metagenome | ecosystem: Host-associated > Invertebrates > Cnidaria > Coral ...
ACATATATATATATATATATTATACATATATATATATATATATTGTATATACATATATATTTTATATATATATATATATGTATATACAATTCAACTCTTGACCATGGCATTCACGTTGATCAAGTTTAAGCGCTTAACCCACGTTTCCTTCATTAACAGCACCAATTGGGGGTTGAAAATATATCATGTGCCCCAAATCCAGCCGTTTATCATCATTTTCCTCACAGGAATTGCCACAAACGGGGGGAACAGTCCATCTGAGGACCGACCCATTGTGGAAACTGTCGCGATCACACCTTCAAGTATCGCGTATTGTTGATTCTATGTCCCCTGAATATTCCAAAATCACCATGATATCTTCCCATACCCCTCTGAACTTTCGATTGAATACATTTTGTGATACCCAAACGTTCTTGGCCTATCATATCTATCACAAATCAGCTATAAATCCATATAAATCCTCATTTTTCCTGGATGAAGTCCCACTTTTTTGGGGCATTTCACACTCCCAAGCTGATCCCAGCAGAAATGTTCTCCGAGCAACGCTGAGCGTCACCGGATCCCCGACGTTCTCTCGGAGGCCGATGCGCCATTGACCGCCACTCCTCGGAGGTAACTGTTATACCAGGATGATAGGTTTATATAGGAAATTATAGAATGAGAAAACAGGGATTCTGGTTTTAAATAAACATCGTGTATTGCGTATTGCGTATCTATTTGGGGTATCCCAAAATAATGATTTTTGTATATGACAAAATAGTTATAATTAGTTGTAATATATTGCTGGTCAATCCAATTCAATGGTTTTCCATTTTGAAATCACCAAGCAGTCACTCTTTTGGGGACTCCATAGGCGATCCCAGCGACTTCGAATAGTACCGCGTGATCTTCACAGTCCTTGGACCACGCTGCGATGACGTTGGTTTCTGGGGAACAACCGGAAGAAACCCAGCGGTTTTTCAGCAGGAAAAGTGTTGGATTTCACGGGGAAAAATGGGTTTACCCTCTGGTTATGACTAACAGTTTGCCATGGAAAATGGCCCATTTTTAATAGGTAAACCATGGTAAACCAACTATTTCTATGGGCCATTTCCCATGGCTATGGTAAATAACCAGAGGGTATATCTAAAAAATTGGGATGGTTGGATTACCGGGGAAATGGCCTCAAGACATCAAAGATTGTCATGGAAATCACCTGCTGCCTCGGTCCATGGCCAGCAAAACGCTTCAGCATAAGACGACGAGGTCGATATACCTACCATAAATGAAACAGTGAAATCTGACTTTCAATATGTAAACTATTATTAATATCAATGTATTTGATATGTGTCAATATTGTATATATATATATAATTTTCAAGATGTTTCCCAATGAAATGATTATAACATCGCGAAGAAAAAAGGCACAGCCATACTTCGATGAGATTTGCCGTTTTTAAAACGGGTGATTTTCCAGTTCGCTATTTTAGTTCAACAGGGGGGTTCTATGGTGAACCATCGAAATTTATTGGTATACCCAAAAAATTGCCATTGATATACCAGAAGCTATCCCTGAAACACCATCATATCCAGTTGAACAGAGAGTAAATTCCATTATATCCAATTAAAAACCCCATAAAGTATCCCCATAAAATCCCCATTCAATTCCATACATTCCACTAAAATCCACAAAATATCCATAGAGTATCCCCGTTAAATCCCATTGCATCCCCATCATATCCCTGTGAATCTCCATTGGTGTTGCTTAAAGCCACCATTTCTCGCCTTTCAAAACCCAGCGTCTCGGGCCAGCTCTTGCGATCCGCCAGCAGTTCGCGCTGTGCGGCTGTGAGGTTGGACAAATCCTGCGGATGGACCCCGGCGATTCCCAGAGAGTTTAAAGGATGGATAGGATAATTCAATAGGGAATGATAGAATAGGATACAATAGACGGATAGATAGATAGATAGATGGATAGGATAATAGAATAGGATATAATAGACGGATACAATTGGTATCTATCTATTGAATGATAGAATAGGATACAATAGATGGATAGATAGATACCAATTCTCCTGTCATTATCCCAATCTGGGATGTAAGGATGATCCAGATATGATGGATTATCAATGTATGGATATGAATAGGGAATGATCATGGACTGGTTGGTGCTTTTTCGCCCTACCCCTCTGAACAATGTATAGTTTATGGGGATTATAAATCATGGGATAATGATGAGGATTAATGGGATTACCAATTAGTAGGATATTACCCTCTTGTAAACAAACACATAGCTATTGAAAATGGCCCAGTCGAAGTTGATTTACCCATCAATAGCATGGTGGATCTTTCCATAGTTTTTTTTTGTAAACGTTTACCAGAGGGTAGATGGATGGGTAAATTATAATATTTCACTAACCTGAATTAAGGCTATTTGGGGATATTTTCCCTTACTAACCATGATTCCAGTGAGGTCGCAGTGAGGTCGTTATAATTTACCAAGATGGATATAACCAACTTTGTAAGTTAAGACTTTGGTAATTTGGGAACTGGAGTGAACGGTTCACCCGCTTATGAGATCACCGGAGTGGGAGAGTTCCAAAAAAATTGGTTTCTAGTAATATCGATATACATTAAACCCGGGAGGTCAATAACTCCTACAACCACTCAACAAGGAAGTTATAGGATATTATGTACTAGTATGTAGTGGTATATTATATCACCGGGATAAATTGATATTATAATGGTATAAAACTAGCAATCATAGAGACGCAACGGGATATTAATGGAATATGAATGGGATATGATATGTGTGCCATGGTCAAAAATAATAAATGTGGTATAGTCATCCATCCCATCGTGGGAATCCTGAAACAAAAGGTTACCTTTACGGTATATCAATCCCTACTACTAATAGATTTATGATCATGTCATAACCCAAGATGGGCATACAATCCATCTTTTGACACGGCGCTTGCGGACCTGATCCAAGTTCCACGCTGGTGCCGGGTATTGGTGACCAATGCAAACAGAGAGAGAAAACTCGTCCAATTAAACCGACCATGGCATATAATATTCATAAATATATATATATATATGTATACACACTGGTTGGTGGTTTCAACCCATCCAAAAAAAATACTGTATTAGTCCATGTTCCACATTATCCTAGACTATGTCGATCCCTAATCAACCAGATAGTATTACCCACTGTTACAGCCGATCACCAGGGGTATGTATGTACATTTGTCCAAAAAAATGGTGATGCCCAATTTGTAGCCCTTTTAATGGAAAAAATGGTGATTGACCCTTGACTTGTGGGATACACTATTTCCCGGCAAACCCAGATCCGTAAAGATAAAATTGGCAGAGGTATCACTATCAAGCTCTGAACTGAGATTTAGTCATATAAAATTTAGGAAGTAGGTTTGTCAAGGGCAGGGCAAAAATTACTGCAATGCTTAATGATGATAGCATGGCCAATTTATGGGTAGACGAGTCCCCCTTGGTCAAAGCCACCTGGACATTTCCAGCCACCCATCGGTCCGGCTTATGAATGCGCAGGCCCGTCGCAGTGTAAGCACGACCTGGTCACATGACCAATGGGAGGATTTTGATCCGTAAGCTCTTCATGGCATTCAGTCCTCCAGTCACGGAGGTTACCTTTTTTGTTGATCAAGGCTAGTCGAACGACTTGGCGATCCCTCGGCACATACTTGGTGACCCAGTTCCTGGGTACTTCACCAAAAATCCATCAGTTTTGCCAGGTTCAAACCCCATTTTCCCTACCAAAATCCAGCATTGTGTCCATTTTCCCTAGTAAAATCGTAGGAAAATCCATCATTTCGTCCATTTTCCCCAGGAAAACGGCCCCTTTTCGTTCCAGCGCCGTGTCCCTTTTCGTCGCCACCGGGCCACGTCGCCGCCGCGAAGCGAAGCCCGGGCGCCAGTCCTCTGGCAGCACCTGGCGCTTCACGAAGAAGCGCCGCTCGCCTTCGGTGAATCAATGGTGAAAAACGGTGAATCAGGGATATGATGGGGATGCAATGGGATTTAATGGGGATACTTTATGGATATTTTGTGGATTTTAGTGGAATATCATGGGATTTTTTCGGATTTTATGGGTTGTTTAATGGGATAATCCATGGGAATATACTGGGATAGCTGGTATAGAAAAATGGTGAACTGGTTGGTGGATTGTTATTCCCCCAAATAGCTGGCTAATGGATTGTTATTCCCCCAAATATGGTAATAATTAGCTTTGACATATCCTCATATACCAACCAGTGAATGGATAATAATGGTGAACAATATGGTGATAATGGGGAAAAATGGTGAATTAGCCAAATAGCTGGCTAATGGATTGTTATTCCCCCAAATAGCTGGTATATCAATGGTGATCTTTTGGGTATACCAATTACCTCTGGTAAACATACAAAAACTGTGAAAAATTACAATTGTTTATGGATAAATAAAAACTATAAATGGCAATTTCCAATCGCTATGTTAGTTTACTATAGATATGAAATGATATGGAAATAGATGTATGATCTACTACTATGTAACTATAGACTATGTCTGGTTGGTGGTTGACCTACCCCTCTGAAAAACATGAGTTCGTCAGTTGGGATGATGAACTTCCCAATATATGGAAAAATAAAAGCCATGTTCCAAACCACCAACCAGTGAATGAATCGTGGTGAATAATGCTTAATAATGATGGATTATGGTTAATAATGATGATGAATTAATCGTTGTCAATATATGGTTTGATCAATTTTGATTAATTATCATGGTGTCTTAACTAATTAATTAATTATCATGATAATTCACCACTAATGATAATCAATGAATGGTTAATTATCGTGATTCATTAATCATGGTGAATAGTGGTTAAGGATGGTGAATAGTGGTGAATAATGATTAACAATTTTAATAATTAACTAGTGGTTTAATCACTATGAACTAGTGGTTTATAATTATTCCTGGTTAATAACACTATAACTATAATAATAGTGGCTTAATCACTAGTGGTTTCTAATGATGAATAATGTTAATAGTTAATAGTTAGTAGTGCTTAATGATGAAGTCATGGTGATAGTGCTTAATAGTTACCATAATGGTAAGTACAGTTATGGCCATTTACCAGTTATAAGTGGTTATAAATGGGATTATACATTCTATAAATGTGGTTATAAGTACTTATAACTGGTAAATGGCCATAACTGCAATAGTATTAAGTAGCATTAACCATGGTTAAGTAATGGTTACTGTAAGTATGCAAATTACCATGATGGTTAATTACTATCATGGACTTAGTATTTAAGCATAATTATCAATACTAATAGTGGTAATAAAACAAATGATTAATAATACGAATAGTGAATAGTGGTTGATGGTGGTTAATAGTAGTTTTGAAATGATTAATAATGGCTAATAATGATGAATAACGGCTTAATTATAGCTATTTTCTTATGGTGATTATATATATACAATAGTTAATAGTGGTAATACTAATAACGGTAATCATGATCGATAATTATATTTCTGATGGTGTTCACCATGAAAATAATGAGTACGGAAATAATTAATATTTGTTGATAGTGGTTAAGAGTTACCCTCCAGTAAATTAACATAGACCCTGGTAGATAGGGGTTGGAAGATTAGTTTCCTCTAAAAATTGGTGATTTTCAGGGTCTATGTTAATTTACCAGAGGGTAATATCTATATGTAGGTTTTACATGGTTTTATAACTATAGTTCAAAAACATGCGAAGTACGGATACATCTGCGAACGGTTCAAAATTCAAGATCCAGACCAGAGAGATTAGTCTATGTTTAGTATCAATTAACCATCTAAGCGTTATCTAAGTATTGAGGTATCCAATTTTGACTCGTACCCATTTCACATATTTGCTTGACCCACTTTCTAAGTAGGGTACATATACATATATATATATATATGTCTTGTGTTTGCAGTTTATCTTTAAAAAATCTGTCAATGGATATGCATATATATATATATATTGTAGATTAGTTTAACTACCAATGTATTAAAAAATAGGTCTAAACATTTATATAAAACCTTGCTGATTTACTGATAAACCAACTTAGCTAGCTACATGTGACATCTCAGTCACTATCTGCTAACCTATGATATTTCCTTGATATCTCAAAACAAATTCTCTTCTCCCACTAGAGTCGGGAACCAAGATGTACAAACTTGTTGCACCTGTTACATTCCAGATTTGCGCAACACATGTGCATGCACTGGGCACAAAAACGCGCAAAGATTTCAGCCGTTTGCGCTTCTCAAACAGAATGCAAAGGTCGCAAACAGAATCTACGCTGAGCAGCAACGCGTAGACAAAGCAAAGAATCAGGGATTTGCAGGCTGCAAACCAAAAAAGAAGTATTCTGAGCTGAAGCCCCTGCCACGCTATCAGAACTTACGCCGTGATAGCTGCAGGCCGCCAACTGAAGTCAACTGTGATGGGCTGCGACTTGGGAGAACAAGTCTTGCTGGAAGTGGAAACATTCTTATCATCAGAGAGGCCTGACTGCCTGACCAAGGCAACTGCACCCAAGTACACTTGCAGTTGTGGGTCGCATGATCAATGCCAATGTTCCGACCAAGCTGTGGGAGTGATGGTGGTGATGCCAGCAACGCATTGGTGGCGGAGGCCTTGGTTTTGGCCCTGCCGGGAGAGTTTCGTTTTGGCTACAGTAGGTAGGTTGGGACCTTGACTGTAGAGACGCAGCACCGCGTCCAGAATTACCAATTCCATCCATAGCAGCGCAAAATTGAGACCATCCACATCACCCCTCTGTACGAAAAAAGCAGGGTTTGTAGCCTACTTACCACGGATGAATCGCCAAGTCATGTATGTATAACTGGTTGGTGGTTGAGCCCTACCCCTCTGAAAAATGATGGAGTGTTCGTCAGTTGGGATGATGAAACCCAATATATTGGAAAGTCATAAAATTCATGTTCCAAACCACCAACCAGTATAATATATGTAGATAATACTATAATGTTTCTACCTTAGTAGGATATCGGACAATACAACTGGCTTATGAAGCCCGAAAGCATTCGCAGCTTCCTCAGATCCTTAAAAGACCATGGCTTGGATTGGCCGCTCGAGTTCAGCCCACAGCTTCCGAACCATTGATGGCAGCCAAAAATGCAAGAAAAAAAACGTAGAACCATGAAACAGTTCAATGACTATAGTCCATTATAGTCCATTAACAATACATATAAAACCAGTTCAATGACTAATAATTAATAATTATAATAATACAATATAAAACCGACTTCCAGGCTTTGCCTTTTAGCTTTCCTAAAACGTATCTCTGATACTTACCTTTTGGGTGGCTAAATCCCCATCGGTATCCGAATTTGGTTGGCCAAGTTTCAAAAATCTTTGGTGAATCATTGCGAAAAAATCTCGATTTCAGTTGGCATCAAGATTTCTCTTGGTGAAAGCCGCATTTTCCGTTGAACCATGGTTGTTTCCACCATGGTTACCCTCTGGTAATTTAACGTAGCTGACGTAGCTATTGAAAATGACCATAGAAATAGTGGATTTACCCATTAATAATGGTGATTTACGTTAGGTTACCCATTAATAGTTGATTTTCTACCCATTAATAATGGTGATTTTCTGTAGCTACGTAAACGTTTACCAGAGGGTAAACCTTCCTTTGCCACGCCTTGAACCCCCCAAAGGCGCCTTGTTCCAGCGGCAGCGAGACCTCTGTGGGCGTCCGGAATTCCAAGCCCTGCCCGCTTTTGGTGCCGTAGGCCTCCGTCAACTTGGTGCCGACGTGCGCCTTGGAAAAGTCGTCGAGTTGCAGGGATTTTTTTGCGGAAAAAAGATTGGTAGCATGGATTGTGACATTGTGATTTCATGGTGACTTTTTCTGGTGATTTGGAGGGTAACTTAATGGGATTTTTCATGGTGATGCTTCATCGTTGATTTCACGAACGAAAATAGCCGAAATGTTCATGGAGACCTCATGGACATATCATGGGTAAAACATCACCTACTTCAAGATGCATGCCAGAGGTGGACTTGCGGATACAACCATTGGATGACCGACCTAACGCCCCATGCTTGTTGAGATTTTTGAGCCCAACAACTGACTATGCCCAACAAAATCCCTATATCTATGGTGAATTCTCTATCCATCTATCCACTAAAAACTGGAATTGCAGTGGAAAAAGGGCGACCCCCCGAAATTTCTCCAGATCCCATTGAAATCCGATAGAAGCTGCTTGGCCCAGCGTCCCGTCGTGAAAACTCTGGGTTTCAAGACTGGGTACCCTTAGATTTACCAGGTGATCACCGTCCTTTCGATAATGCCACAGCCATATCAATCCTTGCAGCCCCGATTTCGTGGCTTTCTTGGGGATCTCCGAAGGTCCAAGGTGCCAGTTGGTTCGAAGTATGACTTCTGGAGTTGTAGAAGATGGAACATCCAGTGTGGACGGCACGTCGTCGATTGCCAGTCCTGCAGAGCCCATGGAATTCATGGAAAAGAATAGCTGCTTTGGTGTTTTCTTAGGCCACAGAAGATGGAAATGTGCCCACAAAATTTGGATGGTGATCTGTCTTTTCCATTTTTCTCGGGACCACTCTTATATACCTGAAGCACATTGGGAGCATCTTGAACAGAATAAGGGATACAGGATACAAACCGACAACCATTGGGACATATTGGGACACAATACATCCAATTGAATTTGGAAGGCAGAGGTTAAACATTGTTTCATCGTACTCTTTGGTGAATTTTGAGAGTCAAAGTCAGGAAATCGCAGGGAACGCTTCAGGGTTTCAGCCAACTCGTTTTCTAAAGTCCGGAGTAACAATCCCAAAAAAAAATATACTGGCTGGTTAAGAAGAGATTTCCCCGTTCGCGGATTGTGAAAACCTGCAACATGTATGTGTATGTATATATATATACATTGGATAGCATAAGCCTATACAATCATCGACCAGCAATCATTTATATTCATTTATCAGTTATATACACCTATTCCATTCATGTTTAATAGTTGAATTTCCAGTCTACTCCACCACAAAATCCGGATCCGGTGTATTCCATTGTCGCGGCGCCTGCATGCGACGTAGTCGATCCGCTCGGCCACTTGCACCATATCTTTGGGATCGGGGGACTCGCTGAGCCAGACATCCTGTACTCAAACGTGGCTGGAAAATCGATCATTTCGTGAAGTTATAGCGGATTTTCGCATTGAAACCTTCATGTATAGCGGATTTTCTAAGCTATTCACGTTTGATTGCCAGAGGCTATAACTAACAAACTACTGTAATTGCATACGTTTGATGCTTCATGACCTAGAAACATGAACATGAATTTGGGGCGATCGATCACCCATTTTGTTTGCTGCTTGAATCTCACTGAAGACCCAAAAAATGGCTGGCTACTTTTTGTTGAGATCCAACAAAAATCGCTCAACTTGGCTCCCCAAAAAAGTTCCCCAGAACGCCCCCTTGATTGGCTCGGTCTTGGTGAAAAATCCCCACCGGCGAGGCGTCCTGCCAGAGACGACCCCAGGTCATAAAGGAGTAGTGGCCACTGAAGGGCGCCACGAAGAATCCCAAGATCTCCTCCACCAGTCCTGGGCAAAAACCCCAGAAAGGCCATGACGAATGAAGCCGGTGGGATGGTGGTGAACATGATGGATTGTCCGATATATCACTGGGTTATACTGTATACACATACATATCTGGTTGGTGGTTGAGCCCTACCCTCTGAAAAATGATGGAGTGAAAGTCAGTTGGGATGATGATTCCCAACTGAATGGAAAAATAAAAAATGATCCAAACCACCAACCAGATATATACATAATTATACATATAATATGGTTATTAGATGTTATTATGCACTTACTGTAATCCAGTAGATGGATTGGAAAGAACATCTACAGGAAAACGGAGTGAGACAGCCAAGCTTTGTGACCAGCAAGTTTTGAAGCAACGAAGACAAAGGGCCTATAAGCTGCAAACATGGTAGATATCATCGATAAAAAATTTGGATGGGGGGTACTGTACATCCTAGAAAAAGTGATCATGTACATATCCACCATCTCTGGGAAGAAGCTAGGACAAAAAAGATTAAAGCTAGGACTTTTAGAACAGCTTTTTGGGAAGATGCCCCATCAGGGGTACCTCGTTTTTCGGGCCCATCTTGGCTTGGTCCATTGGTAAGGGGATGATCATCGAAAATTTTCGGTGGAGAAAATGAGAAAACCATCTGGTTATGACTAACATTTTGCCATGGAAAGATCCACCCATTTTTAAGTTCGGTAAACCATCTATTTCTATGGGCCATCTATAGCATAGCAAACTGTTAAATAACCAGAGGGTATATTTGAAACCACCAACCAGATAGTCATAAAACCGCATTTCGGGATGGTTTACTTCATTAGTATGAGCACTATATGATGGCTTTGTCTGAGAATAGTGTACGCCAAAACCCAATGGCTAATCATCATGTTCCCTAGTAAATGGCTATAAACTGCTATTTTTTTGTGGGCCATAGCCTATTTCCAGACACACCCATATGGGTTTGTCTGAAAATAGGGTATATTCCCAATTATAGCCATTTAATAGGGATAATGATCATTAACCATTGGGTTTAGGGGTACAATATTTCCAGACACACCAATATCCCGAAAAAACACAAAAAATCTTTGCCACGAAGCTTTGGAGTCTCTACATAATGTGTATACATATATATATATACCCTCTGGTTATGTCAAAATAGCTATTGAAAATGGTCAGTTATAGATGGTTTACCTGGGTTTACCTATCAAAAATGGTGATTTTCCATGGCTATGTTAAATGTTAAATAACCAGAGGGTATATATATATATATATAATACATGTGTATATGCAACTGGGTTATACCATGGCGAATCAAAATACCGAAGTATCAGAGATGCAGCCCAGTCGCCGTGGTTGCCGCTCGCTTCCTCCATGGTTTTGTAAGGTGCCTGTGCCATGGCAAGTTCTGGAGTGTTTTACAGGAAGGGTCGATGTATATGTACAGTAGGTGTATAGGATTAGTGTATATGTATGTATAACGTGTATATATATATACACATATATGTAATGTACCGTAATGTAGAATGTATCATAATGTATATGTATCCTCTGTATATTGATGTGAATAATAACTAATCAGCAAAGATGTTGGTCACTGCTCACTTGTAGGAGTGAATCTAAGTATGGGGCAAGATTTCAGCACTTAGCACAGAAACAGATAAAACAGGTAGTGTCGTCAAACATGGCTAGCGGCTAGCTGGAATATCCACTAGAAATGGCTGGTTTCTGGGAAAATCAACTATAAATGGTGGATATTGCCGCCTTGGATTCCCCTATCTATCAACTGGTTCGAAATCCCGAAGCCCATGATGTGCCCCTCATCACTTCAAGTTGCTGAGGTTTAGCCATCTGAATGGGTTCAGAACTGGCCCCAAACTTGATTTCGATCCAAAATGGATGCTTTCCCCCTTGACCATTGGCGTGAGGTTGATACTGTCCCCATCCACGTTGTTGCTGGTTCCATCCCCTGTGTTTACTGATAAATCTCACTTTGTTCGCATCTCGGTGAAGTTTTCGTTGCTCCTCATCTCTCTTGCTCAAGTTCTCCCCAATGGTTTTTCCCCATTTTTGTCTCCAAAATATCCCAACGCTTCAGGGTTTCACTGATGTATTCCTGCGGATTTATCCCATCCCATCCTTTCGACCATTTTCACTGGTGAAATCCGCCTCGGGGTCATAGCTGAGCATCTGTGGGGGATCATCAGACTCGGCTTCAGGCCGCTCATTTCCTTGGCCAAAGGAAGGGTTTCACCCCGAATCGAAAAAGGGGCACCCCAAATAGCAACGCGGCAAAAGCCTGGAGGAAAGCAACTGATCACTATTTTGGAGGAGTTGAATCTTCCATCTTTTTGGAGCTCGTTATAAGCTGGTGCATTTCACTAGGCTGACTGTGGTTTCAACAGTAAGTAGTGGCTTTGGGGGTCCGCAATGTAGGCAAACACCCATCTGGGGTTTGGGAAATACGAGGGGAAGCTTGAGATTTCGGAAAAATGGTCCAAAACTCCAACTTTTTACCAAACTTGGAACCACTTGAAACTCTGCCATACTTAGTATATCTTAGTATTACTTCACCATTCTTCACCCCGAAAATGGTCCCCTGTGTCAGATTGTAAGGGCTGATTAAAAAAACGTCCTTTCCTGTCACCACCTGCCACGCGACCAAAAGCTCCCCTCATGACGTCCGTGCGGACCACTTCCATCATGGGACGCCTCAAAGGTGAAGGAAAATCCCGCAGGGGAAGGGGCCCCAGGGCCCCAGTTCGTGAACGCTAAGTTGGTGCAAAAAACTATAATAACCATAGTGTATGATACGCAAATAACTATATTTGGATGGGGTTATAAACCAACTTATAACTAGAGGGCCCCATTCTGTAGGGGAAGGGACTACATTATGATTACATTGGAAAGTGCATTTCGGAATCATGCATTGATGATCATTCCGAAACACTGCTTGGGCCTGACTGACTAGCTGAGCTGAACCACGGAAACCGACAACGTAAGATGGAGAAATTAGACCAGACTCCGGGATGGACGAAGGGAGAAAGCAACTGTTCAAATGGCAAGCCTCCAACAAGTCTGAAGAAGTTGATGGAGATCTGGATGTCTATCGGATATCTGATGGATATTTCATGGATATCTAGTGAAATCCAGTGGATATCAAATGGGATGTCAACTCCTCCCAAAAAAAAAGCTGAGCTGAACGAAGCCAAGTTAGTCGCTACCCTCCCAGCATCCAAAGTCCAGGTACAACACTAGTCTCTCCCAGAAAATGCCCAGAATCTGTCATTCATTGAGTCAACGAGTCTTTCCCAAAACAAAAAACTGCCTCACTCAAGTTCCCAAAATGTTTCACTGCGCAAAGTTCAATGAAGTGTTTTTTTGGTTAAAAAAACACCACATCCGGAAACCATGGTTTTTTAGCCATCAAATTTCATTGGGCTTCAAGCGCAGATTTTCCAGTGCTGGAATCAGTTGATCGAATATTCCCCGTAGCCTCTGGCAATCTAAACATGGCCATGGAAAATCCACCATTCAGGATGGGGCCCCGTAGTTTGCTAAGTTGGTTTATGAGTATAATAACCATAGTGTATGATACTTATAACTATATTTGGATGGAGTTATAAACCAACTTATAACTGGGGGGACCCATTCTCTAGTTGATTTTCCCAATACCTGGATGTATATGTTCAATCGCCATGTTTGATTGCAGGAGGGCAATGTCATAAACCATATATAAATCCCAACTTTTCTTGGTGAAGTCGAAGTTTTGTTGGTTAAAGGACCATTATTCATGGAAATCACCATTTTTGTAGCTATGGAAAATGGCCCATTGAGTTCGTTGATTTACCTATTAACAATGATTAACAATGGTGATGTTCCATCGTTATGTAAACGTTGAGGCTAATTCCACATTGAACCACCAGATGTTTCTTGTTCAATGTCCCAAAAAAAAAACGCTACGCGCTACGCGCGCCAGGCGACTGTTCCCGGTACTCAGGGTTCAAGGAAGCATGTAGAGCTTGACGACCGAGCCTGGGATTTAGGGATCTTATCCCAAAAGTTGGTAGTTGGTTAACAAAAGCCATAGGAGTATAGATATATCTACCATTAAAACCATGGTTTATAAAGCATAGATATAGCAATATAGGTGCTGATACATCCCCATGTATGTTTGAATGTATGTTTAAGATTAGGTATATGTGTATGGTATAGATCTTATACATCGGTATATATATATATATATATTCGTGTTCCTCCATGTATGGCTCAGAGCCCAACCAACCATTCACCCAAGGGAACTAAGCTAGGACAGCTAGAACCATAAAAAGAAGAATCAAAACGGTTTTTCGCCAAAGGGACCCATTTAAAGAAGAATCAACAATTTTTACCAGAGCCATAGTTGATTTACCCATTCAAAAATGGTGGATCTTTCCAGTTCGCTATGTAAACCTTGACCAGAGGGTATAACCATGGCTTTTTTAACCAACAAACAGGTCACGAAAATCACAACAACAGGGCACCACGCCTGGATTCCGTGCATCGACCGCTGAAGTGATTCTCGGGTGGGCACAGGTTCCAGACCTCGGACGTAAGAAGACGACTGGGAAAAAAAGGGGACGCCATAGAACCAACGAGTTTCCGGTTTAATCTAATAATGCTATGTATATATATATATATATATGTATATATATGTATATATATATGTGTATATATATATACATATACATATTATACATATATATATATATATATGGATATAGTTTCATATAACAAAATATACCATAACCAATAATTTACTTTCTGGTGTCATATGTGGTTTAAGGAAGGGATATAACATGATATAACTCATTGCAGTAGGGTTGATCTGGAGGATATAACGAACGAGTTCACAGTTTTAGAAGCCAACAAACATCACTTTGGGGGGTCAGCTTGTAGCACAATGCCCAAAATCACACACTTAAGGTGATCTTGGGATCTACTTGATCTACTTCCAGGGATTTCTGGTCAAAACTTCCAGGGATTTCTTCCGGATAGTGACCGGGAAATCCTTTCTTCACATCCCAGCCATGGGATTTGCTAGTTAGGATGCTGTCGAAACGTCCACCCTACCAGACTTAAAATTCTCCCATCCCCATGGTGGTTCAACCACCTTTATTGTTGGTTACTCTCTGGTAAACGTTTACATAACTATGGAAAATCACCATTTTTTCATGGGAAAATTCACCATTTTCCATAGTTATGTTAAATCACCAAAGGGTAAATCACTATTTTTGTTCGTTAAACCAACCATTTTAAAATTCTTGCTATAACCACAATGGATCGCCCCAACGCCGTCGCTGTCTCGCCGCGCCAAGTGGCACGTGCCAACACACCGCGGCCTGCCGGCTCTGAGCTCGCTGCTGAAGTGGACTCAAAAAAAACGGGGTGATGACTATAGTGATATCCCAAATAATCATTATAATCATAGTATGTAGTGTATATACCGTGTATATATATATAGTATATAATTATAATTTACTTATATAATTTATACCTGAAAAGTTGATAACGCCTAAAAATAAAACAAATACCTAAAATATAGTGTATAATATACCTGAATAGCTCTTGGCAGTGGTCTGAAGATAGGAAGATCGTTGGCACGTTAAGATCCAAAATATGAACAACATATCTTCAGGTACTGAAAAAAATTGTAATATGGCAAGCCTAAAATTATGAGCTGAACCTCAAGTTTCCAAATTCGTCAAACCATTTGGGCAATTTGAAGCACAAAAAATCTGGAACCCGCTTGCTTCGGATCTTTGAAGGGAAATCGGTATGGGTCAAACCTCTGGTAGCCTTCTCTTCACACCAAAATGCCTGGTAAATGTGGTTTCATCGCCCTAAGATGGCTGCTATTTCCATAGCTTTTGATCCCCAAAAAAAAACAAATCGGTCGAGTCGTTGGGGTACAAAGGGATGCTTTCAGGGGCTGAAAAAAAACTACCCGCACAACAGTGTTACCACGGTTGGCTGTCACATCTAATTCTAATTCTCCAATCAGAAACTTATCATAAGCAATTTTGGGGATGATTGCCCAAAATCACTATCATTCACGGATCAGACATAATTCTCCCAATCCTACTTGGTGGCGAACTACCCAGGAATCGTCAGTGGATTGTAACCCTCCGGGGGCGGAACTAACCCACTTACGAGCTCGATGAGCCAATATATCCCATTGAATCCCATTAAATCCCAATTAGATTTCGGTGATCAACCATAAAGCACTATCATTTTACTATCTCTTATATTTTACATGCGTAAAGCGCCATTTTTTCACCATCCAAAACGCGCGTCATGAGTCATAATCCCATCCAGCATGGTTTCTGGGTGTTCCAAAAAATGGGGGATGGGATTACTATGCACTAGGCAAAAAAAACACATATGAATATATATATATATAGCTAATATTAGCCCATCAATATAGAAATATGATTGAAATAATGTAATTCTATATATTTATATACATAAACCTCGCATAATTTGCTTCCAAGAACATCATTCCAAAATTCCCAACAAGAATTCCCATGGATTCCCATGGATCCCCAGTATATAAGGGGTAGTGTAACCCCCCAAGAATCATCAACATGGGTTTTGAACTGGTTTCTAGTGGTTAATAGTGGTTAATAGTGGTTATATAATAGTGGTTTATTGTATGTACATGCATAATATAACTGGTTGGTTGAGCCCTACCCCTCTGAAAAATGATGGAGTTCGTCAGTTGGGATCTGTTAAATTCCCAACTGAATGGAAATTCATAAAAGCCATGTTCCAAACCACCAACCAGGATATCAACAAATCATGGTTCAAACATGTTACAAAAAAACTCCCTGGAAGGGCCCCTAGAATTGGCTGCCGAACTCCCAGCTGAAATCTCTTGGTTTTCTGCGTTGATCTTCACCTCCGGCTGCCCCTCCTCCGGGGAAGATCCCGCTGGGCGGTGGTGAATGCGGCACCGGCCGCGTGAGCTCAAAGACGGTCCAGTAGCGGCTACGCCAGGTGTCCACCTGCCACCGGGCCCCTGGGAGGGCACCACCGGGAAACCACGGCCCCATTTTTTCTAAACGCCATAGGATAAACGCCGTGTTTTTTTTATGTTGGGTTAATGGTTGAAATTGGGGATTCAAGTAGTGAAATGTCTTAATCGATATTTTCAATCGTTGGAGATACCGTACATCTAGTGGGATGTGGTTAGGAGCCACTTGAATGGTATGTGGCTGTGTCTGGAAATATGTTTTCTTCATCCCCAAAGTACTGCTCATTTCAATAAGGAAAGTGATGAGGTTCTGAGGTATACCTCCCCAAACGGCAAGTAAAGAATGCCTACGCGAGGTGAAATGAAGATGATTGAGAACAGGATGATTGCTGGATGGCCATGTTATATCCCTGCTTTTTGCACAGGCCTACATATTAGACATATTAGACAAATTGATAGGGTGTTTCCAACGGCATCAAATTGGAGGTCGAAGAACGGAAAATAACACGACCCTCAAGTGCATGCCAGGCAGTTTTAGTCAGCACCCCCTTGCTTTACCTTTGTTTTTCTGTAATTTCGTTGGAAAAAGCATCGGGTGCCTGAAGGTACTGAAGTAGTTTCGCAGTAGCTTTGATAGTCCTTGAAGTCAGCAAGTTACTGGATGATGGGCCCCCTGCAACTGGGAAAGATGGGGATTTTTCGAGCCAATTGCCATGGATCCTCCACTTCAGAGGCAGCCTGCCATCGCTTCACTGGATTTAGGCACTGTCGCGTGACGGGATTTGGAAATCCTGGTATTTCCAAACGTAGAAAAAAAAATGCCTATCGAAGTTCAGCTCGCTGGCAAAGCCAAGGAGGCTGTAGCAGCTGCCATTGTTTCCGCACAGGAATGGAAATTGCCGCTTCAATCGTTTGTGGAAAAAGACGTACAACGGCAAAGTTGAAAGACCAGTATGCTCGCAGCGGCAGTAGATTTTGAATATCATCATTAAAAAAAAACAGTAAACCCAATCCCATAAAGCTACCATTTGGGGATGGTTTATACCACCCATTTAAGGTGTTTAGGGATTGTATATTGTTGGCTTTACCCACATTAGTCTCCATTCCTGATGCTTCTGAGGCATCGCAGTAGGTGGCTTTGCAAAGCAACGAAATCACTGGTGAAAAAAAACCTTCGAGCTGTGATACCCAACATACTGTGGATGGAAGAATTCCTGCATCACCAAAAGGATGGTTGAGACCCTATAGATAATGGGATACACCACCTATCAACTGGTGCAGGATTTCGCAACCATCCACCGTATGTTTTTGGACATGTTTCCGCCTCCCCTCTAATAATTCAATATAGCTATGGAAAATTGACCATAGAGTTCGATGATTTACTATTTAAATGATTATGTTCCATAGCTATGTAAACCAGAGGGTATAACCATCCAATTTATGCGGTACATCATTTACACTGTCCTACTTAGCATGTGCAGTTTTGACCCAGTCCCCAAAAAAATTGGCGGCTTGGATCACAAAAATTGAAGGGAAGACTCACAGGAAAGCCCTTTTTTCCGAAAGCCATTTTTTCGGAGGGTAGAAACTATGGTTTCAACTGCATTTTATCCAACAATGAAGATAAATCACAACAAACCATTGATATTTTTCAAAATGATGGAGTCTACATAAATTGGCTTGTCTGAAATATATATATATATACATATATATTGTCAAAAAAAGAAAGCAATGGTTAAAAACCTCAACATATGTATGTGGTATCCCGTATCCCTATTAAAATATCTAGGTTTTCCCCCAAAAAAAATACCATGATCCTCGGGTCCAAAGTGGTTCATCCGCGCCATCCCATTGCGCCTCCGGAATGCCTCGGGGGCATCGACCCGATGGACCCGGCACAACTCGGAAATGTTTAGACCCGGTGACTTTCATGGATACACCAACTAACCATGGTGACTTTATGGTGATATACACAAGATATCAACATGTATCCATGGATATACCATGTTAGTACTTTATACCATGGTGATTTTTGGAACACTAACCATGGTGATATACACAAGCTAAGTTACTATGTTTTCTAACCCCCACGGGCGGTGGTGCCCTCCCAGTGATATGAACGTTGGTTAACAGAAACCGTAGTAAGTAGTGCGATATATCGACCATGAACCATAGTGAAATTGGAGTTAGTTGCACGCACCAACTTAGCGTTTTCACAGCTCACTGGGGCACCACCTTGTCTGGTGATGGTTCATACAACCCCCTCACAGTGATTTTGGGGACGATTGATTGATTTGATGGGGATGCTTTACCACATTTATGATGCAACCATGGGATGTTAACCCCATGTTTGTGGGGATATAAGCCCAGCACAACTATGGTTAGTTATATACATCCACTACCACTTCACTGGCCCTTCCAAGCAGAGTGGGCAAGAAATCGAACGGAAAGCGCGTAGAAAGCACGTTCGAATGTGTGGTGTCTTGGCTTTTTCTTGCACCATGTTTCAACAGTCTACCAATTTTTCGTCCGGGAATGTCGGGGATCATCCCCCTATGATGGTCTCAAGGCACCTATGACTGATGGGACTCACGCTACGCGGATCAATTGCTTGGAGGATCATCCCGCTTAGCAACTGACAGTTACATATATAAATATATAAGTTGCTAAGTTATATATATATATAACTGACAGTTACTATGTTATATATATAACTGACAGTTACTGCTTAATGATCATAGTTATATATCTACTGGTTGCTGGTGCTGGCTGTGCCCATCTTGAAAAATGATGGAGTGAAAGTCAATGGGGTTGGGATGACATCCCTTTTTTATGAAACGGAAAATATTTCAGCCATGTTTGAAACCACCAACCAGTATATATCTGGGTAAATTATAATATTTCACTAACCTGAAATAAGGCCATTTGGGGATGATTTCCCTTATTAACCATGATTTCCAGTGAGGTCGCAGTGAGGTCGTTATAATTTTCCCAGATATATAACCCCGTTGTATATAGGATAACCCAAGTGAATGGGGACTAAACCTGGCTTAACCAGTGAAAAACACTCTGACAAGTTACTCTCAGAGCATCATTCCCAGATGCTTTCCATATGGAAAAATTGGGGCTAACCTTGTTCAAGAGTGAACCAAATCCGAAAACTCAGCATCTGTCGGTGGCCTAGCCATGGAGCTTTCATTGGGGAGAACATCGAGCGCTGGTGGATTTTCCAGCAATCCATGTTTGATTGCCGCAGGCTATCAAAACAGAAACGGAAAAAAAGCGGTGAATCAACTCAGGGGGTTTAGGGTTTTTTCATTTGTATTCTTGGTCTTTACCACTTGATATCGTAAGAAACACAAAAAAAAAAAAAACGAAAATTGGGTCTTCCCCAATTAGAAACAAACCCCCATTCCACCTTTGAGAGACAGAAAAATCACCTGCAAGATGGTGCCCAGTTATAAGTTGGCAGAAAAAAATCCATTACCATCTGGTTATTTGTTAAAATAGCCATGGAAAGATCCACCATGCTATTCAGTTCGGTAAACCATCTATTTCGATTAGGGCCATCGAAAAACCATGGCAAACTGTTAGTCATAACCAGAGGGTAACTGTATTTAACTAGAGTTATATATTTCCATATATATCCCCATAAACCTACAGTTATCACTTCATAACTACTAAAGTGGTGTCCATCAGTTACGTTACCCCAAACGTTAACCCAGTGACGTCCATCGCACCTCCACCAAGGCACATGTGCGGCCCCCGGATTCCGGGGCTGCCGATGCGTCGCCATAGGTGCCTGGGGTGCCATGATAGAAGACCTCAGGTGCTGCGAGGTGATGTTACCCCAGTGATGTTTGATGTGTTGATGTTACCCATGACTAGTTCGAGATATATATATATACATTATTATAAGTTATATAAGTTGCTAAGTTATATATATATATAACTGACAGTTACTGCTAAATGATCATAGTTATATATCTACTGGTTGCTGGTGCTGGCTGTGCCCATCTTGAAAAATGATGGAGTGAAAGTCAATGGGGTTGGGATGACATCCCAGATACTATGGAAAATATAAAATAATATGGGTAAATTATAATAATTCACCAACCTGAATTAAGGCCATTTGGGGATGATTCCCCTTACTGGTTGGTGGTGCAATAACCATCTTGAAAAATATGACTTTCAAAACCACCAACCAGTATATATATATACATACATAATCATATATATATATAATATGTACATATCACCATAAAGCCAACAGTTATGTCTGCTTATAGCCTCTATGAGCAAAAATGTAGATACATCATAAACCCGACGAATCGCGATTGAGCAAACACAGATGCACCTTGTAGCTGGTCGAATGGCAAAACACCCTGGTGAATTGGTACAAAACCAGCCCTTTTGTTCACATCAAAAATCGCTGTGATTTATGGATGGTCATCCTAAAAATGCCCAAATTTATAGCTATTGATCCATAGCCATATCTTGTAGTCGAATGGATGGTTTCCTCAAAGATCAAGCAGATTGGAAAAATGTTCCCAGCTTGACATGCCACCATTGCAGATGCAAATGGCATTAATTGGGCAACGAACCGATCAAAACAACGCCAAAGAGCTAGAGATGGAACCTGAATATAACCTAAAATCATCATGTCCGGCTTCAGTTTCCTCAAAAATTTGGAATCAAGACTGAATTTTTGCAAATGTTTGGGTGAAGATCTGATCTTGTCGTTATATAGCCATATCAATATCTATTTTCAGAACATGAAAAACTTCACGGTTTTCATGGCATCCTTGTAAGCCAAACAACCAGCACCAACCATGCCGAGAAACGCAATAGGCTTCCCACTTGTAACTTGCTTCAAAAAGTAGGCCAAAGTACTTGCAGTCGCCACCAGGTGTATCTGAATTTGGGACAGCATGCCGAGACCCCAGGAATCGGTGTTTAAAGTGGCTTAGTTCACCCCTAAAGGGGTGTTGCTTCACCCAATTCTTTCCCTACTTCTCAACGGGGTGAACGAACGCACATTTCTGCGCATTCTTGGGATGAGCCTTGATATAGCCCCTTGAAAGCCTTGAATCCAATTCAATCCCAGTTTTATGTCCGTTATCGACCACTATAAACCACTATTGTCCACTATTTTTAACTGGCCACTTACCAACTGCGATGAGCCACCAAGTTGGTTTACCCACTAACTAACTTGATACATCCCCCACAAACCCAACACTTAGCCTAGTTGTGTTTAACCACTCAACAAACGATGTGGGAGCACCAACTGGCATCAAGACCCATCAACTGCTTCAATCCTCGTGATTCTTCGTTAAATGTGGATAGATGCCCCAACAATAGTTGCTTCATACTCCCATGACCATGGTGAAAAATCCCAGTAGCGTTTCCTTTCGACATTTCTCCGTGAGTTGGTTAGATCAATTTTGAGTTCATCATGGCCCACCATTTCGCTAAACCACCTCACGTGGTAACACAACCATCACGTTAGACGTGTCCCCCCACTGGGTGCATGCCATGGTTGGTTTTAGACCAAAAAAAATGTGGGATTCACCGCCATAAACAATCCCCAACATCTCCATTTTTGATAGTCTACACCCTCAATGGTAGTTTTATTGCATTGGCTTTCCTCACATCAACAGTTGATCATCCCCCTGAACTAGTCCGATATCAATCCTACGGGCGGTGCCCAAACGTGATGTGGTTGAACGTTGGTGAACAAAAACCATGACGGAATAGTACTTCGATATATCTACCATAAACCATAGTAAAATTGGAGTTACTTGCACCAACTTAGCGTTCACTAATCCATCCATAAATCACCATGTTTCTTGGTTAAATCATGTTAAACCACCATCTTTCCCATGGTTCCTGGAGTTATGACAACACCCACAAAATCACCAAGCCCAGTGGCTGGCGCGGTTGGTGGCACAATAATCCGCACACTGCTGAATGTTGGCACCTGCCAGCCAAAACTAACTCTGGGAAAATAGGGAGTTCACCATGCAGCAAAAGCGAGATTTACCCTGTAACTGAGGAGTTTGCTACTGAAAATGGCCGCTTTTTGTTCGTTGATTCACCTATTGAAATGGTGATTTGTCATAATTTCTTGTATGTTCACCAGAGGGTAACCAGGAAGAATTGGAATTTCATGGGATTTCATGGGATTTGATGCTGATTTAACCATAGGAAAATGGTGGTTGAACCACCAAACATAACAAAGTTGGTAAGCATTACGACGCGGGGTTCTATCGAACTAGTTGGATGCGGTTATTAACTAATTTATAACCCTGGGGCCCTTCTTGTGCGGGTGGAACACCAACGTACCCTCCAGTAAAGTTTGAGCGAAAGACATGGAGACCGTGTGGGGAAACCCAAGTAAAGTGATCTACAACTGCTGGTTTTTTTCCGTGTCGTCGTATCTATGTTGTGTACCTCCGGATTTCGGAATGTGTTGTTTTTTGTCCCTTTTTTTCCTGAAAGTATCTCAACAAAAAAATGATTATATAATGTAGATAGAGCCTCTCCAACGGAACTTCAGTTTTTTGAAGTTTCAGGAAGTCAGTCTCTTGCTACTGGATAGTAAGTCCTCTAACCGGGGTTATCCTGGTGTATATGAGGAGGAACAAAAAAAAGAGGCTCTCAGTAGCGGGACATCCTTAAATAAATGGCCTGCAGCTTGGGCTAGGAGAATGAGATGAGTTACTGTGGTGCTACCAAAATTGTGACTCAAAGCCCTTCCAGAACGACCTCTGGATGTTTCCGAATTCCAAAAGAGAACACCATCACCATCACCGCAACCATCACAATCATCGCAACCATAGTCACCATCGCGCACTGCCATTATTGCCACTACCATACCACCACGATCATCGCCACCACCTTCATTCCCTCTTCACACCACCACCAACATCACCATCAGCAACTTCATCAACATCACAATATCAGTATCATCACCACCACCCCTGCCACCATCATCACAATCACCATCACCGCCACCACCACCACCACCACCACCACCCACCACGCTATGCACCGGACACCTGGATGCATGGACGCCGAGACACCCAGACAATGCCCCATAGCTATCGCTACTGGGGAAAAATCCCAGTCTTTGGGATGGTTTTACTGCTGCATCTGGCTCTAAAATGGCTTCCGTCTTGGATTTCCTAGTTGGATATCCCAATAAACATACATCCATGACATCCCGATATAGTTGGGCCTTATACAAAAAAACACATACAAAAAAAAAAACTCACTTTTGGCTGATCAAATTCTCCAGAAATCTGGATTCATCTCCCAGGTCACCGGCTCCCGCGGCTCCCGCCTAGCATGCGAACGGACGTCAGGGTGGACGTAGCAGTGTGTCGACTGCCTGGGACATTCTTCGTACAGCGACCACTAGGGGGTGCCGTTGGGGCTAGTCTCATGGGATGTAGCCATGGGAATCATTCCGATACGTTAGAATGTAATCCTTACAACTATGGTTGGACAACCACTTACAGTATCACTGGAAGTGTACCCCCAAAGTGTTTTTGGTGATTGAGTCCACGAAGATTGAGATTTAACTTGATTTGGCCAAGAAAAAATTGAGCAGGGTATGATTTTCATATGGATTTTTTCATCTTTGATGCGCAGGAATTTTTCATCACACCGCTTAAATCTACCATGGAATCATGACATCCAAGAAACATGAGTGGGATCCATGGGATCCATCTACCAAGTGAGGATCAGATCCTACAGGGATTCAACATGGAGGCTTTTACCATATGGCTGTGTCTTTTACCATGGCTTATCATAGCCACAAAAGCGTGGTAGTGCTGATGGGGATATGAGAATGCAGAGTTGGAGGTACTCTATTTTCAGACAAACCCATGTTTTGATGGTTAAACCCCATGTTTGATGCTGGAACCGCGACGTATTTGTCGTGTTTCACCATTGACAGGTTTCCCTCATATGGATAAGAAAAAAAACAATAACCTCAGGTAGAATAAGTCCCTATTACATAACCAATCAACAAGGGTATCACTGTCATGGCTCAGTTGGTTTAGAAGTAGGTCAAATTTGGGGGGTACCGTTCCCAGAAAGTTGCAATGTGGTAAACACAAGAATAAACCTACAATTTGAGGATAGTTTATAGCACCCATTGATGGTGATGACTTGGGGATGGTTTATGTTTTGGGTTTACCCACTACATGAGATGAGATCTAATAAATCTAATACATGTTTCCAGGTGTCCCACGTGTCTATCTTTGTTGGGTTTGCTACAAAGCTAATGATACACCCCATATCCCGTTTTTTCAATGACGAGCCTTCGCACAACGAGCCGTTGGCGTGCAGAGTCTTCCAGTTCGGTCCTTTTACTAATGCATGGGGCACGCTATCCCAATGGGGATAGCATGGCCAATTTGGATGCTAACGATTAATACCATCTGGCTATGACTGTTACATAGCCATGGAAAGATCCACCATGCTATTCAGTGAGGGGAAAACCATCTATTTCGATTAGGGCCATCGAAAAACCATGGCTATGTTAGTCATAACCAGAGGGTTTACTGGATATATTCATGGGGATACTCATGGCACCTATGCATAGCAACCAGTTCTTGGGATCTTCTTGGATTCTTGTTGGATTCTGGCCATCATCAAAATTGGGATATGACCAGCACATAGGGATATATTCCACCAAAAATATAAAAATTAGTGTGGTCAACCCAAGATTAGACCGTACCTACCGTGGTAGTAACCAATCATCCCAGGGGGTCACATCATAAACATCATCCCTCAATAGGGGGTTTGTTTTCGAAATCATAAAGGAACCTCTATTGGGGATGGTGGTCTATCATTGGTTCTATAGGGGAATATGAATTCGAGATATCATGAGATATCTAACAAAAAAAAGGACATGCCCAAAAACTATCCCGAAATTTCCCATCCCGAAATTTCCCATTCAAATATTTCCCATTCAGCCAAAAACGAGTGGCTGGTGCTGGCCCTCCCAAAACGATTTTTCGGGCGTTGAATCATTGAATCCCCATGAGGTTTACACTGGCGGCTCTGATGATATGATAGAGATACACCCACAGAGCCCATATATAAACAGATGCATAACACACAGTAATCCCCAAAAAAATGCCAAGGCTACTATTTAAAGTAGGATGTTACTTGTCTATCCGCCGCCTACTCTCTATCTATCCATCCATCCATCCATCCATCTATCAATATTATATGTGTATATATATATATATACATACGTACATTTCTAGATGGCGTTCCCTTGATCTTCAGGCATCACGGCTTCCATGGATTTTTTGCTGGTCAAATCCCTATGGGTCAAGGTCACATCTCCAGGTTTTAACCGACTAAAAAACTCCCGTAATTTTTGCTGGACTAAAAAATCCCAGAAAATTCTTCCAAAATCTCCCTGGTTTGGCAAAACCCCCATTTTCAAAAAAGGGCTCCTTCTTTCACCTCGCTGGTGAGGTACGTCTCCATGTTCTTGCTCAGGCGGTAAATTCCTGCTGGTTTTTAGGATCCCCAATGGCCATCTGGGTCGTTGGTGGGTTGTTAGGTCGTAACCAATCGTGTCCTTTTCGGTGACCCGGCCTGGTAAACTCACATAGCTATGGAAAATCACCTTTTTTAATGGGAAAACTCACTATTAATGGCCATTTTCAATAGCTTGGTTTTAAAAAAAATCTGTTCATCATGCTCTAAAATCCTGATCGTGTAAATGCTGTTTAGACACCAGCGTCAACACCTCACGTTCCCTATTCAAGTTGCCATAAAATGAGGTGTTTCTCGGCTTGCCATCCACCCTATCTCTGCAGATATGGGATCGTTTGACCATCCAAGAGGAAGGTAACCAACAGAAAATCTGGTTCTTTTTTACAGGAAAACATGAACAAAATATGTTGGGATGCATTTAGTATGGATGTATCATCATTTACCAATTTATATACATTGAGTACATGTGTTATCACAAGTACAGGTCACGTTCCAACAACGCAAACCAAACATGCAAAGAATACAAGACATCACATTACACCCTCGGCGACATCGACAAATACACGTGCAATGATACAGTTTGTGTGTTTCCTATGTATGTACATGTATATGCAAATGTATATGTCTGTAAGTGTATGTGTACATGAAAATGTGTGTGCGTGTGTGTGTGTGTGTTTGTTATATCTGCACATATTGAAGAATGACCATACATACACATATACAGATCCAGATAAAGAAACCGATGCATGTGTGTACATAAATTGAATGTTTAAGTGCACAGTCACATGTACATACATACATACATTGATACATACATAGATTGGACATGTATACAGGATGCGTTTAAAAGCAAACAATCATGTGTAAGAGCAGATAGTACTTTGCCATGAATCTTAAATTGTTGGATTTGCTTAAGGCTTTGGGTAAATAAAAGAAACTATATATTCCCAAAAACGGTGGATTTCCCATTTCTGGAAAATACAAAACACTATCAACAAACCTAGGATTAGTATGATCCATATGGGACCCCGTTTGGTCTGCAAAAAACGTGTTCCCCGATGTGGTGAAACGCTCAAAAACGTCGAAACCCCCGTCACCCCCGGGTTTATCTTTAGCCATGCTGGATCCATGGTAGATCTGGTGAGGTGGAGTTGTTGTGAAAGAATCACTATCCCAGCCACAACAAAAAAATGGCCAGGGTGAGGTAAATCTCTGATAAATCATAGGAAAACCATGGGAAAACCATAGGAAAATGGAGGTTTACCCTCTGGTAAACGTTAACAAAAAACGAACTGGAAAGATCCACCATGCTATTCATGGGAAAATTCACGAAATTTCTATGGTGATTTTCCATAGTTATGTTGGTTTACCAGAGGTACCCAAGTCACTCGCCCATTTGCCTTCTGATAATTTAGCATAGCGGGAAATCACCATAGCATAGCGGTAAATCATATATCTGTCTATGGCTCGGTTTCCATAGCTACTGTGGCTTTTTTTGTCAAAGTTCTGTTGATCAAGTCCCCTCCCCTGTGGGGAACCGCCAGAGAAGCACCCCAGGGGATTGATGGCCGTGTCCCCATCACCGGTTGATGGCTTTTGGGAAAATTTTCAAACGATAAGCCTGGTAGAATTCCCTATTTCCAACTTTAGTGAACCAGAAAATACCAATCAACCAGGGTATAACTCTCATGGTTCCTATTCCTAGGGAGTTACTACCAGCTATTGAGCACTTGCTAATGCCAAAAAAATATTCCCATGAAATATCCAATGAACATGTTCAATATTCCATGAAATACCCTCTGGTAAACTAACAGTTTGCTATTGAAAATGACCATTTTTAATGGGAAAATCCACTATAAATGGCCATTTTCAATAGCAAACTGTTAGTTTACCAGAGGGTAGCACCATTCAATATCGCTATTTCATGTTGTTTCCTATTGGTATGGATGAATTTGACAAATTGACAACCTCTATGAAAATAACGTTCATGGTTCCGATGGGATTTTTTTTGTCCATGCCCATGAAAGAGAGTATTCCCATGGAAATATCCCATGAAATATAATGTTTAATAGTCCATGAAATTCCAGTATACTCCCATTAGATACCATTTAAATCCCAGTAGATTCCATTATAGCCCATTAAAACCCCATTAAATCCAATTACATCCCATTATTATATCCCATGAAAATGATATCTAATATTCTTCAGTTCATCTATTGGTATGTCAACCAACGTCTACACCATGATCTGACGAGCTCCGCCACCTCCCACTGATGAGCTCTTGAAGGTACGTCTTCGGCTGGAAGTTGTTGCCCTGAGCGTTTCACTAGCTGTGGACACTGAGGCACATACTGTGGAAACATACAGTTGACTTAGCTAGCTAACTAATCCATATATATATATATATATCACCATGTCTGGTGGTTTACAACCCCTATGAAGTATAGACATACTGTGGATGGTTGCGAAATCCAAATCACCAGTTGGCAACTAGGTAAACTATGAAACACTGCAAATAATGGGATTATAACCGGATAAACATGGATAAACCATCTACCAACTGGCACAGGTTTTTTTCCATCCACAGTAGGTGTATCTTCGTTGCCTAGTTCACCAGATGGAGAGTAAAAGATGCGCTGCCTCAGGCTGCCTCTATAAAATTTTGCGGGTGAAAAAGAAAAAAAACATATTCGTTCATCCACAAACTCCATGGTTCACCTTGGTACCCATTGAAGAAAATAACCAACATAGATTAAATTTGAAGATGTTTCATGGCTAAAAAAAAGGATTGAAGACAAGTTTCCTCCGGAAAATGCCCAAATTTCATTAAGCATCATAAGCTATTGACCTACCATTCATCCCTCACGAAAAAAACACAAAGCTGTTTACCACCCAGGGTGTGAAGTTATGTTTGGTTGATGGCTATGGCAACCCAAATAAAAAGAGCAGAATGGTGTTTCCTCAAGGTACTGTTGATCTACTAGAAACCCACGCGAAAAAAACCATGGAACTGTCCAGCGATCATCGCTATCAACCAGTTTCCTCTTCTTCCTGCTAAAATCCTTCGGAAAATCCACGCGTTTCGGCAAACCAATCCCAACATTTTCCCATTCTAAGAAGTCATCATTTTCCCCAAAAATGTTCCCCCTACAGTGCTTTTCCCATGGATTTTTCATGTGTTTTTCCATGGTCCAAGCACCAAAAAAAAAACCACACCGAGGATCGCCGGGGCCGTCTGGTCTGCGTTCAGGTCCAGGCACCAAGCACAAGCTGCGTCGGTCGGAGTCGAGAAAGATATCTCAAAAAGTCTATGTATTGATAATTATATTACTATCATGGTATTACTAGAATGGTATTATATAAGGACTATAAGATAATTATTATAATCTAGATGGTAGGTAGTCTATCATCTAATAATTATGATAGGTACCTAGTCTATAATGGTATTACATACTATAACGTACTATCTAGGTACAGTATATAGAACTCTAGTCTAGGTATCTTATAGACTGCGTACTATGTATCATATTAGATAATTATCAATCCGCCGGCCTGCCGGCGTGTCTGATTGTGAGGTGTTGTTCTTGTTTCTGTTCTTGTTTTGTACTTGTTCCTGTTCTTGGCTTGTACTTGTTCCTTTTTGTTCTCTTCCCGCGCGTTTTTGCTTCGTCTGAATCAAAGTC
>Ga0126342_10002199_pt1 | contig 29830 bp, 21 predicted proteins | sample Cyp1metagenome_FD_92528 | JGI IMG/M metagenome (GOLD analysis project Ga0126342, IMG submission 92528) | Coral microbial communities from Lord Howe Island, Old Settlement Bay, Australia - Cyphastrea 1 metagenome | ecosystem: Host-associated > Invertebrates > Cnidaria > Coral ...
CATTTGTAAAATAATGTATAATATGTGTAATAATATATATTATACATTTTATAGATAATAGTATATACTTATGTATAATATGTTTAATAATTTACATATATATATATATAATAAATTGTATTTATACCATATAATCTGTGTATATAGTATATTTAATTTCTATTAAATATTTTCTATAACAGATATAATAAATATAATAAATATATAATCTATATATAATATATATATATATGCATATATATCCGAAAGATTATCCATATCTATATCAAAACTATAAGATATGCATAAGTAAATTAACAACTGCATTTGGCGCCTTGCAACCCTAGTTTTCATCGTTGCAACATCCCACTGTCAGCTGGTCAGGCAGTTACATGGGAGCACCGACTGGCTCGATGAGGCGTACAATGGTGACTTTTTGGCCATCCATCAATTGTTTTCTGAAAGAGCAAACCATGGCAAACCAACTTGTTTATTTTAGCAATTCAACCAAAAACTGCCATAAGGTCAGTCCAAACATCGCCAAAACAATGTTTAGTTGAACCTTAAACATAGTCACCATGCCAAATTATCACTCAAACATCAACAACAACAAATTCCAACCGTCCCTTCCACTTTGCCATGCACGTCCACTGTGCAGGTCCTTCGCTTCCTGTCGAAGCGGAAAGTCTTTGGTTCGCGGCGCTGGTACAGCTGGAAGGCGGCAATGCCGGTGACGCGCTCCACGGCCACGCAGTGGGAAGAGCTTCTCGGCGCTGACACGGATGCCGTTTGACCTCACTGACGATGGTTAGGGCGACGATGGTTGGGGGAAATCATCCCGAAATGGCTGAAGTAATCTGGTTTGGGAATATCATAATTTTCCCAGGTGGGAGTTTCAACATGTTTTAATATGTTTTAATCATCAAACATGATGGTCATATGATTGATAAATGATGCAACATGTATGGAAAACATGGAAAAACTACATATATCTGGGTAAATTATAACGACCTCACTGCGACCTCACTGGAAATCATGGTTAATAAGGGAAATCATCCCCAAATGGCCTAAATTCAGGTTAGTGAAATATTATAATTTACCCAGATATATATGAAAGGGTGTGAGTTTTGACCCATCCCTAAATGGGGATGTTTAATCAGCAACGGTGGGGATTACGAACGACAAAAGCCATGGATTTTCACGACAAAATTCAGGGGGCACCTCTAAAACATCAGTGGATTGACTCGCCCCAATGGACAGCCAATTTGATCAACGCATATTTGCCAACATTTACCCTCCAAAATGACCCAAAAATCGTAGATATATATATATGATTCAAATGGATAGACATGGAGCCATATGGGGTTGCAACATGACCCCCGAAGGTATCCAAAGAACGAGGCAGAGTTGCTGGCCCATGACCGTGGCTCGGCCCCACACTGTTGAAACATGTTGCAACGATATGGGACCAAATTCGACAAAAAACACGCACATTTGTCATTCAACACCCAAAAATAAGTCACAAACAAATGCAAAGGTCTCTGATGTGAGAAATTTCTTTCGACCGTGGCACATGTGGCACAGGGACACGATTCAGTTGTTTCTGTGGATGGTAGATCGAAATGGAATTTTCTGATTTTTGTGATGTTCTGTTCTTGGATGATCTGGAGGTATCAGATGTGGATTTGATGCACAAAACCACAAGGTCAGGATGTTTGTTGGTTGCAAGTTGTACTCATTCACACATCTTCAGGATTGGTATGGATTGGTTATCAACTGTGCTCATGTTATTTTTTTGAGACATGGCATATCTTCAGCACCCATTAGGAGAATCTTTGGGTAAACCGTATTGTCAGGTCAACGGCTTGAAGTTGAGGTGTACATGGAGGCATGTTGTATTAATATATATATATATATATTATAACTACATAATATATACATATATATATATACACTATATATATACTATATATATATATCGGAATCCTCTCAGATGTGGGTGAAATCTATGAATTGGCATTTGAGAATCAAACCATGCATCCATAAAGCAATTTAGATTTGGAAAACAGACATGGGTACTCAGATATCCTTTGCCTTTGAGCATACAACCCAGTCCTGTATTTGATATGAACATATTTGTTTTAGGAGGTATGCAACGTTATTAGGCCCAGCATTGGTTGAAGGGAAGAGTCACAGGAACGCAGTTTTTTCTTGGGCGGTAAAAGGCATGGTTTCCTGCAAATGTTCCGTGAAAACAGCCATTGGGTTCCATTGGATCAAACCTGACGTAGCTGCGTCACATTAAGGATGGATCGCTGGCACATTGGATGGATGGAAGGACAGGGGAACTCAACAGCCTTCACGGTAGATATCTGTAGATGAGTGTGGGTCCAGTGTTTTTTGTACATGAGGATTCTACAGGGCAGAGTTGGATTCTATGGATATAATGATATATAATTTAAGTACATAAGCAATAATTTCTTATGAGCAACAAGTCAAGTCAATTGGGCCCACAAGATTGCTGTGGATATTTTGAGGATCTGCAACCGTCCATTTGATTTTTCTTGGGTCACCAAATATCACTTTTGAGGCAGGCTTCAGCGCTATTGTAGCCACATGTGAGGGGTTTTTGTTTCCATTGGGTGACCGAAGTTTTGGTGAGATGGTTGTATAGCAGTTTAGAATGAAATGAATAGGAATCTCTGGAAGTGGAATCCATTCACCTGGTAGGTGAGTTTCAACTCATTCCCAAGATTTACACCCATCAACCACACCCAACCAGGTTGCCAGCGTGGGAGTGACTCTGGTTCTCTAGGAATCGACAAAGTTGCGGGCACAAGAAGCAAAAGCAGAGCAAAGTGAAATGCTGGCTGCCTGCTTGCAAGCAATTGGAGGGCTACAGTATGGTCCATATGGTCTGTGGTGTTTTTCCACTGAACACCTGGTTGGTGATTACTCCGGATGATTTATATAAACTCGATCCACCAACCAGACAATGCTGAGAACTTATAAGGTTGATGGATGTTGATGGCATTCCAGAGTTGTGCTGACCAAAACCCTTAATCCTGTATGGGTCGAAATGTGAGGCCGCCAACCCACAGACAAAAAGGTCATGTTTCTGGCATTGAACCATCTATTTTGGGGTGCCCGAATAACTTGACCCATACAATGTGGCCACCCCAGGTATACTGTAAGTTGGGTTGCAACCCTCGTTGATTATACTCAGAAGTATCAAAAATCATAGTTATATGAAGTTGATTCTAAACCAACTTAGCTGTCTAGGGGGCTCCAAACATGTGGCTCCCGCACCAGGAATCACCGGATGCATCCATTCCTGTGAAGTTCTCGCGTAGCGCTATCGTGTCTTGTTGTGGTGACCGGGGAAGGAGGTCGAAAGGTCGTCATTTGGGGTGTCATTTGAGATGGCCATGGGATGTCCATCCCCAACTTTTGCAAGACAAAAGAGAATCAAGGTGCTTCTACCTAAAGAGCTACTGCAGCTACTGGAAGAAGAATCCACATGTCTAGCACTTAAAATCATTGAACACAGAGCAACCGTACAGCAACTATCGTAACCATCTTTGATTTCTGGCAGGACATGTCTTTTGGAGTTGCCACTTGCTACGACTGGAAAGTTTCCCCAGTTGACCCTTTTTTAGCATGGCAACGAGACATCCCCGATGATCATGTAACATCATGTACCCTCTGGTTATTTAACAGTTTGCCATGGTATAGATGGCCCACAGAAATAGATGGTTTACCGTTCTAAAACATGGTGGATCTTTCCATGGCTATGTTAAATAACCAGATGGTAACTGTATTTAAACAACGATCACTTAGACATGAAAGATTTTCCATAACCATGTTTGATTACCGGAACGTAAATACAATAATACGCCCCTAAACTTCAGCTGGAACCAGAAACATGCTGTCTTTGTTAGTCGATTCTACAACAGGATCTTGGCCTTAGGGTTCCATATTTAAAACAAGGCCTGCTGTCCTTCGGGTGCAGTTCCACTTCATAATTCAGTCCTTACATGGCCATAATTGCTGTGGTTAGTTACATCCCAACTTTTGGAGGTGTTGCCATATTTATTTATATATATATTTATTTATTTATATCATGTTATGCCCGTTTTTCATCGTTTTTCGTAGAAATCCACCTGCAACCCCCGTGCCATGCTTCGATCGTTGGAATGTGTTCTCCACAGGCATCTCCTTACTGGCCATGCTGTGGCCTGTCGAGGACTGGGCCTTGCAGACCTTCACGGCACCCACGGACAGCGGGAATGCCAGCGGAGATGCCAGCGGAGGCGTCGATGCGGTGCGAATGCTGGAGCTGCTACAGCATCTTTGGCGCTGAGGCTTTGCGAATGTGTGTTGTGGATTCTGTGTTCTTTCTTGCTTCACCTCAGACATTTTGGTAGAATAGTAGAATAGGCATGAATAGGCATGAATAGGCCTATATATTACACATATATTACACATATATTACACAAATATGACACATATATTATACAATATATATTACACATATATTACACATAATTCGTAGCAATAAGAAGCAGTTTGTTTAAGCAATGTTTAAGCAATCTCAAAGTGACATTTTACAAAATTACGCTTGATCGGATGCGGCAGTAGGTACATTGGGCTCTCGAAGATGATGCAGATGATCAATCTATGAACAATCTTTTGATTCTGCGTGTCGCAGTTCCGAATGGTAATTTAACATAATTTAACACTTTGCCATGGAAAATAACCATTGTTGGTATGTATATGTAACATATATGTATGTATATCATCTGTAAATGCGACAAATGGGACCATTTTCCAGAGAGTATTGGATGTCTTCAAAGTATGTTGGACTTATTTTGGGAGGAACACGATTTGCTGAAGTGTTCTTAGGACACAGCTTTGACCAAACATGTGCAATTGGCTGCTTTGGTTTGCAAGTCATACAAGGGATTCCCAAAAGCACAGATGATGGTTGGTCTGATATGAATTCACCATTTATTCATTTCATGCGGTTTGTGCAAACCTATATGTCCCATACGGGGTTCACATTTGATCTCCAATTCACCATTCCATTTCTGGTTGATGCCCCGATGTAGTAGCTTAATTGTCCCTGGTGTTTTACCATGTTTTACCATCCCGTGGTTGGCAGTCAAATGTGACTAAGACATACTAAGACCAATATATTATGCTGCTGAGATTATCATATTAGAATCATATTTGTTTGATCAACCATCCCATTTTTGGCTTTGACAATATGTTTTTTTTTTTCCCATTCAACAAAAACACAAAACATCACAAAACCCATATTTCACTTGCAGAAACTCCCTTTTTTGTTAGTCCAAGCCTGCCATTTTTGGCCATTCAAAGCCCCTTTTCTTCGTCGTGTGGCCCGATGGCCCGAGGCAGGCCATGCCAGGAGTGGATCTGGATGCACCTTTAAGTGGTCTCGACAGTTTGCGGGTCCCTTGGATGATGGCTGTTCAGAACGTTCAGAAGTTCAGGTCAATGGGTATGGGTCAATACCTATTAATACCATTTTTAGGAGGATGAACATCCATTTACCAGCTATTTTGATGTTCACCAGGGGTACAAGGTTTTGACACACTGCCAGGTAAATCGGGATATTTTTGGGGGCTTTCGGGAAATGGGAAAATGGGGGAGATATATGGCAATATATGGCTAATGATGGCGAATGATAAGTTCATAAATGGTTTTAATGTATGTTAATAATCGCTATGAATGCTTTTACATGGGTGAATCATCAGGGGTTTTCGGTAAATGTCCCGTTTTGGGGATTTTGAACATCACCTTCAGATATCTGTTGGATTCTGCTGGATATTATATTATATTCCCAATAGTTGGGTGATGTTTAAGTTGGACATAAATGGGGGTACCCCAGTAGCTGGATGATTTATTTCATGGAACATCTGAAAATAGAAAATAAGATGGATGATTTCCAGGGGTACCCCAAGCCACTAGGAAACCTCCATTTGGGTAAAGCATGGCTGGCTGGTGCTTTCAAAATCTTTGAGATATTTTGTTTAGTCTTCATGTCGTTTGTGCGTCGTCTCAAGTTTCTTGTGCCCAAACCAGCAGTCGCTTTGTTCATATCCCTGGTTATATCCTAATCTTTGCTGGTAAATCGGATCTCTTTGCCAGTTAGATCATGTTAGATCCCTATGTTTTTTGTTTAATTTATCACAGCGGACTCCCTGTAAATCCGATATGTGCTTGTTGGATCCCGATTTTTGCCGGGCAGTCAATCTAATAGGAAACGTAGGGTCTGACCAGAGGATGAATTAACCCACAGACACGATTCCTGAAATAAAGCAGCAAGTCAGCAAGTATTACTTATCCTGACTTATCCTCAAGGCTAGGTAATCCCAAATAAATCCCAATCTTCATGCAATCTCCAGTTTCCATTAATTTCTTTTATTCATCTTGCCATAAGAGGCCTCAGATCGCCCCAGCCCAGGTGAGCTTTTTGACCAGCACCCTCCGGAGCCATGGCATAGACCTCCGTGCCGATGTGGCGCCTGAGTTCACGATTACTTCACCCATCAAATTTGGCAAAAGGACTAGAAGAGTAAAAATATGTAAAAATGATGATCTTAAATTTATCAATGTAAACTGAGGGTCTGGTTTGCACAGCAATCTGTTCTATTCTGTTGCCAAACACACCAAACACTACAATGGATCCTGCCACCTGTTTAATTTCTGAACGGGGGATGTGATGATTTAATTTAACCATATGTTTCGAAACAAAAATAACAAAGCGTTTAACAAGCCCAAGCTCAATCAGGATTCTGCTGTTGAATCACATCCCCATGACATATCCCAATTGCAGTTAAATTACCAATATTTGTGGTGGTAAAAAATAAGATAACACCAAACAGCAATCAAATGATGATTATTGTTGGCAAATAATTATCACTGTATCACATTCTATCACCATTTGGGGTGGTGACGTTGACTCTGTGAACCATCAGCAACAGATCATTATACCATATTATACCCCAATGATTCGATATGAATACCAATCTTACTGTATACCATCTTACAACGATTTTGTGTTATTGGATCAACCGTGCTTTATGGCGGGTTTTTGTTTATCAAACCAAGCGCTGGTTTGTCCTTGCGTTTGTTCATCGTTTTGTCTTTGTATGTCTTTGTACCATGCAGCTTAAATCACATCTCTGGTACTTTTATAGGCCAATGGGCATTTCAGGACCCCAAAACGGATCATATAAGACCATGTTTTCTGGAAATATTCCATTGAGCCTTGCATCGACATTAGATCACCTCTACACAATATTGGTACCTGGTCCAGAACTATGCCAAATTCATATTCCATAATTCCATGTATTATTATAGATATTATATATATATATATATAATATACAGAATTCTACTCCAGGTGCTGAAATATTCTATTGGAATCTATTGGACATATTCATTTTCCGTGAATCAACGCAGCAGCCCCAGGTGCGCCAGGCCTCTTCCCTCCGCGCCCTGGCGACGTCGAGCGTCACCTCGGCGCCCTGCGGTGCCGTGACGTCCTCGCCGGCCACGACGTTTTCGGAGATGGAGACGCCTGGATGGAGACGGGTGGAGCCAGGGCGTCCCAAATGGATGGTTTTTTTAGGGGAAAATCCGAAAAGAAAGGGGATAATGTAGGGGTAGCCCTATTTCAGGAAACCTCCATTTGTTGAAGCAATAGAAAATCAGGACCCTCACCAAATCAGCAATTTGAGCCTGAAAATAGCTGAATTTGAGCAGAAACCAAGCTTCGAACCCCGTATTTGACTGGGAAGATCTGGACCTTTTCGATGAGCAAATGCGCGAGTTCGCTGGTGCTCTCTCATGTGAAATGGGTATTGTGTACCATGGGAAGAGAGTAAAACCTCTATGAGCAAGTGAAACCGGATTGAAATGCCACCTAGGATTTTGACGAGGCAGCAATGAAAATTCTTTGATTTTTTTTTTTGCTGTCATATTTTTCAAAGATGTTGGAATCTGTATTGTTAGTATGCTTGTGTGGGATGATTTCCCCTAGTTGACTAGATTGTTTCCTGGGCGGCGGATTGTCACTGGCTCGTGGTCCCCATGGCCCATGATGTTCCTGTGGTCATATCAATCTGGGCACAAGTGAGCCTTCTCCCTGATACAGGGGGTTGTCTCAAAATGAGGAAGCCTGAACATGAATTCGATCCATGTTTTGCATAAACAAAAACTTGGACAAATCATGACTGCACCCAGCATACTCGATGGATGACATTAGAGGTGAGTTCTGTACCAGTGTTTATTGCTGAAACCTATTATTGACCTATTTCTTTTGCCCCTCTCCTTGGACGTCAAGATTTGGGATCCCCAGGAAGCATCCGCTGAGGTATGCCATTTGGTATACACCTGGGCAACATCAAGCCATGCCGCTTGGACTGCTTGGCGCGACAAGATAGCTCCAATCCATAGGTGTCTCAACCACCACCCACCATGTTTTTTTTTTGGATGACATGCCCAAATGTTTTTGTTGATGATGTCCATCCATTTTTGGATGGACTCAATGGATATCCCATCTATTAAAGAAAAGCCACCAGCACCAGTTGTGTTTTTTGGTCTATAACCCGATCCAACTATAGATCTCTCCAGCATACATTTATCTGTTAGCCTAGTCAAATAGTTATAAATCCACTACGAATCCCCCATTTTTGGCGGTTAAATCCCGATGTTCCTTCATTTTGATGGTTCAATTCTGCATTTTCCTATCGTATACCGTATATGTGTAAATTTATCAATTATCCCAATTGCTGTTGAGTTTTAATCCTGATTTTTGCTGGTGAAATCAGCTTTTCTGGTTCTTAAACGCCCTTCTTAGTGGTGACTATATAAACCTTCGGCTGAGGGGTCCCTGGCTGTGCCGTGGCCCACGCGATGTGAACGTGGAGTCGATGAAACGGGCGGCGACTGGGACGATTGGTGCGGAGGGAGGTGGTACCTCGATGATGTGGGGTTTTTAAGCAGTAACACGTGGGTTTGATCGTCATTTACATCCAGAATCCACAAAAACTCTTATAACTATGAATGTGTATATGCAATCATATACAATAATATTGTATTGGATATAGATATTACAAATTATTATTGTAAAACTCATATTACCATGTGTATATATATATATTAAACTAATCTCGCTAGGTTAGGCAAACATTGTTTCTTACTATTTGATATATATATATATATAAGTATAGCATATATAATATATATATATATGACACTGCGTGACTCTGAGAGTTTCATAAATATTTCCTAGCATCCAGATGTGGTCAGATTTACAGTAGGTAGTGGCTCCAACATGCATAGTACTTTGCCACTGTTCAACTGATTGTTCTTTGAATTGTGGGTTTACTCAGGAAGCTGCAAGAATACAATTTTTTTTGCCATTTTTTGGGGCTATCTGAAGCATCAAAAAGCATACTTTTGGTATGATCCATCCACTAGACACAGGCGTTTTTATGACCCATTGGTACAGGTGTTGCTGAATCACACCAGAAGCTTTCTGGGGTCATATTTTAACGCCCGGAACGCCTTCTATTCATTGGTGGGACCTCAACATCTGATTTGTATATCTTGATTCGTCTGAAAATGGGGTTATCCCCCATTCCTATGGATTACTGTATCATCGTGTTCTCTTTTGATATCCATTATTGGGGATATACCCGAATTTCAGACAGTCCTCTATGTTCTCAAGCAATGTTGAAGCATCCAATGACCGGACCCTGTTGTACCATGTTGTACCTATATAAATGGCTCAGGTAGCACTCCTGCAAGAACGACATCCGGCGTTGAGGCTCCAGCCCAAAGATCCCATTGCCATCAGATCCTTCGTGTTGCTTGGTGTGACGGGTTTCACGCTTGTATAGATGACTCCCCCACCATTGGAGTGAGATCCCCATGGTTGCACTGACTGCAAAAAAGAAACTCACATTCAATTTTGTTGTTTTGTCTGATGTCGTCCCTTGACATATCCTGGAACATGCCTCCATTATCCCCCCGTTTATAGATATTCCTCCTATCGTTGAGTTTGTTTGAACAGAGAGTACCCCAACATCCACGAATTTATCATTTTACCATTTAGATTGCCATTTGAAGGGTATGCCCTACCCTCACAATATCCATCTTAAATCCTCAATTTTGCTGGTTATTTTTTGTTATTTTTGTGTTTCTTTTCAACCACTATTTTAAACTATTTTCTTTAAACCAAGAATTGTGAAATCATGTGAAATCCCATTTCAAACACGTGAAATTCCCATAAACCACCTATATATTTACTGGTAAAACTACTATTTTTTGGTTATTTTCCTGGTGCAAATGGTTGAAATATGTTGAAATCATGTAACATCCCACTATCACATATATGACATCTCCATAAATCCCTGATATTTGCTGGTTACACCACTATTTTTGGTTCTGTTCCAATGGTTAATCCACGATAATTTCGCCAAATCCATTCTTTTGCTGGTTAAATCATTATTTTCCGTGATATCCCATTATCAAATACATGAAATCCTCATATTTCGCTGGTGAAACATGGTAAAACATGTAAAACCACTATTTTTCGTGATTTTCCCTGGTAAAAACTGGTGGATTTCCCCATTTTTTTCGCAGGCTCAGCTGCGGCGCCCTCCACGCGGCGCTCGCGCGGGCTTCGACATCGTCGACGCTGCGAGGGCTGGGGGAAGCGCTGCGGAGGGCGTGGCCACGGGTGACGGTGCCGGGTGCCAGGTGCCTTGACGTTTTTTTTTGGGGGATGGGAATGATCTGGGTAAATTACCTCACTGCGACCTCACTGGAATCATGGTTAATAAGGGAAATCATCCCCAAATGGCCTTATTTCAGGTTAGTGAATTATTATAATTTACCCAGAATGATGGGATTTATGGCTAATGACTATGGGAATGACTATGGGATTTTAATTGATGGAGTGGAAAAATTGTGAATTTATATGAATTTATGGGGGAATGATGGGATTTTTTCATCTCCATAGTGATGAGGATAATGGAAATGATGGGAATGATGGGAATGATCACTATGATGGAGATGAAAAATGGTGAATTTATGGGATTTCATCGGCAAAGATGGTGATTTCCATGGTTTTTTTGGGGGACTTAATGGTGATTTAATGAGTTTGTTCATCCGGATTTACCTTCCAGTAAACCAACCGTTTGCGCTGGAAAGTGGCCTATTTTGTTCGACGATGGACCTATTAGAATGGTGATTTTCCATGTCTATGTTAGTTTACCAGAGGGTAAGCATATTTTGCAACGAACAAGGGGATATAATATATATTATATGTATATATACATATACCATTTGCCAAAAATAGTTGACATTTTTTTTCGTACTAGTTGTTGATAATTAGTGTGGACCTAGTTGTTTTTCCTCTTCGTTATGAGGCGGCACGCAACTAAATTCACCAAGTCTGCAAGGCAGCGTTAGCAAACCCGCTGGGTTTGCGCTAGTTTTTTTTTCACACCCATGTTCAAGGATATTTTTTTGTGTTCCTGTCTGCTTGTTATTTCAACATGAAGAAAAGTCAAGATGTAACACTTAGCTCCTTAAATGATTATATAATGACGGTTAGTTGATGATATATTATAGGGATTATATTATCCAACATATGTCCGAATTGAAGAACTGAGGACCTCAGGAACCAACGGATTTGTTCCACATACTGTACAAATGTGTACAAACGGCAAGAGGTAAATCATTAGATGATGGAACCTGAAGAAAGAAACATGCGGATAAAAGTGGGACTCATCCCAGTGGATCAAACCAACAGTCGCTGCGGCTTGATGACCGTTGCTTGATGACCGTTGCTATCATTGTTGCTGAGGACCATCAAGGAGATCGATACAGCGAAGACTCCTTTCTCCGTGATGGATGTCTATGGTGGGGAGGGTATGGGGGAGTGTGGTGAGTACAGACATGTAAACAGTGGATAGCAAGTAATTTACCGGTATTTTAGTATAGTTTGGTGATGTTTAGTTGATTTTTATATGATCGTTTCCTTTTTTTTTGGGGGGTTGCTGCTTACCGTACTATGGAATCAACCATGTCAGAGAATTTACTGCATTTGTGTAACACAAGCTGCGTGTCTTGATTTGCACTTGAGAGATCCGGTGGGCCGGTGACTGCATGTTTGTGTCAAGGGAACTGAAGAATGGCCACCTGCCAAGAAGATTACCATGATTTTTCTGCAGACGAACCCCCTTTGCCATCCTGACATGTCATTCAGATACGTTCGGTGCCAGCCAGCACGTGATATTAATCATTAATGTTCCCAACAACATTCTTAAAGCCCCAACATCCTGCAGCATCTGCAGCCATCATGGCCATATGCAGCACTGGCGTACAGTGTGGACACCCCCATGCTGAACCCATCGCCTCATCCTTGTCTCCTTGGCAACGCATCAGCCGTGCGCATTGTGGCACTGCACCGAAACCCAGAAGTCAACGGCAGTGCTGCCATTCGTTGGTCCTGGGTTCCTCAGTTGGCTTCTTGGGTCGCTGTTCGAGAGGTCAGCGGAGTCGGAAGCCTCAACTTTGGTTGGCTTCTTCTAGCAGGACGGAATTGCTTGTAGACGGTGATTGTCACAGCGTTGATGCCATTAAGCAGGCCATTGGATTGCTGAAAGATCAGGGACATAATGTTGATACAACTCTGTTTGCTCCACCTGAGAGGTGTCGGAACAAGAAATGGAGCACGTTCATGCAAGAGGCTGGAATTTCATTTCGAGCCATTCACCGAAGCTCAAAGAATATCTTGGCAGAGCCAAATGATAAAGCTATTACCAAAGCGATGCAGAAGTTGTCCAAGTTGCCGTTTGTTTGTATAGCTCTCCTGGTACAGGACATCGATTTTGCTGACGCGATTCTTGACCTCCAATCGAGGGGCACCAATGTTGTGGTGCTCATCCCTGCATGCATGTTTGGCACGATACAAAATTATGAAAGGCAAGGCATCAAAGTTCTGGAAATGCCCACGAGAGGCCGAGGTCGAAGCCAGGTCCGGGCAATCCTCGACCGAGATGGTAGTGGTTCAGTCGAGCTTGTGGATGAAAACGGCGAACCAGATTCGCATGACATGTTTGCCCCGATTCATGAGGAGGTGGCAAGGCCTTATTCAAAATTTGGGCTACGGAGAGGCAAACCACGGGGATTTAGTTTCGAAATGTGTTAAGTTTTGGTACACAAACCAGTTGGGATCCCTGACTGTGTTTCCATTCCAGCCTGCAGTGAAGGCTGTGCATGGCGTCCTTGCAGGATCTCGATTCGCAGTTGAACGTAATTGCAAAGAGTACTTGAGAAAGCTCGCATATTTTCTGCCCATCACTGCAAAACGAGGTAGTCTGAAGAAGAATGAAGAGAAGACATTTGGTTACGCAAAAGCCCGTGCTGTGTTTAGGGGCGGTGGCCCTTTCATCCTAGAGGATTCTCCAGACCTGGCAATCAGGGCTTTGACACGCCTTGGATATTTGGACCAATTCAACACAGACGTGCCAGAGGCAATGTTTTTATTCCTCAATTCAGCGGAGAACAAGGGCTCTTTGAGGAAATTTGGCTGGCTTCCAGGTCCAGGTGATAATCATGTGGATGTTGACAGGAACTTGCGAGTGGCTTTTCTGTCTGATTTGACAGGGGGAAGATGGCAAATCAAGAATCCAGCAAGATCCATCAAAGCTGTACTGCAAATCTTGGAAAAAAACAAAACTATTCAAGCAGGGCATTCTGCCAACTACTCTCTTGAAGAAACGTTTCAGGCCATGAAATTGTATGCGAAACAGCACCAGCTACCCGTCATGCGAACTCTCAACGGATTGGCGTGGAGCATTCTTCGCAAAAGTAATGCCAAGGATCCGACCATGAGAAGCGTAGGTGACTTTGACAGATGATGTTTGGAAAGCACCATACATTACTAAGTGCGTACCATGTTGTGGTGAGCAAAAGCCGTTCTATCCGACAAGTGCTGCAGCATTGGGATGATGCAGTCAGATGAGCAGTGCGTGTCCCAATACGTGTCCCAATAGAGCGGGTGTTGAAGATCATGAAGGCAAAGGCCTTTTGGATCGCATAAAGCACTACTAGCTCAAACATGGCTTCGTCCAGAAAAATGGGATATGGGATATGGTATCCCCCAATTTATGGCAAGTAACTGGGGCGATGACAAACAAAGGGATATATATATAATATACAGTATACAGTGGTATCTTGGAGTACCAAAGTCTTGAACAGATCCACATGAACCATTTGATTCCTCCTCCAAAACCCCAATTATTTCCGGATGAAAGGATAAAAACTGTGGCAACTGAGGGAGGCCCTAGAGAGTGGTTCGCAGTTCGTTTGGAACTACTAAATGGCAGCGACCATTAAGTTGAAAATTTGATTGACAGATTCCCTGTGTATCACAAGCCAAATGAAGCACTTCTCATTTGATTTTTCCATTTCTTGCCTTTATACCAGAAGTATCGCCACCTGGCCGATCGTGACTTGGAATCTGCACAATCACGAGAAAGTACCCACACTGGCGTCCACGGAATCCCAAGTGGCAATTTTCATGGTCCTTGTAAGAACCTGACCTCCATTCCGCCTAAATATAATTGTTCTGGCCACAGTGTTGAGATATAAGTTCTGATCGCCGGTTTGTCAACATGATGTTTTCATCCATGCCTGGGTAAAGAAACAGATTGGTTTCATTCTTAGTCTGGACCCTTCGGTATGCTATCTGTTGCTATGTGGGTCGCTTTCAAGCCTTCTAAGATTGATAATCTATTTGTTCATGTAGAGCATCTGTGACAAAGTCATCATGACTTTTTTTTGGTGTCACATCAAGATTTCAGTGTCGACTTCCCCTCATATTTTGTGGTTGGTGGTTTGGAACATGGCTGGATTATGACTTTCCATATGTTGGGAATAATAATCCCAACTGACGAACTCATATTTTTCAGAGGGGTAGGTATACCACCAACCAGTTTTGTGAGGGGCTGTATGGCCATTGTTTATCCAACTGAAAAGATTGTCCTCGATTCATGGCACGATGACACTTGTCTCATTTGACACCATGTTCCTGCTGCGAAATGACCAAATTCGAAAACCCGAGAGTCAAACGGCTAATGTTAGCTGGCAAAGTAGTACGTAATAGTGCATGATAATTCACCATCGACCCAGAGGTAATGCATGAGTTATTGGGACTTTCGGAGAAATGGAATCTTGCGCTGGAGATTTGCTTCAATCTTGCATTCTTTTCAAGTATTACAGACTGGCGCTGCAGGTCAGAATGAACTGGAGAAGCTGCTGCAAAACCGCACGATGCGCCCACCGTGACTTGTCTTGGAGATGCTACTGGCAAGCGGTGCCAGCGGTAACCATGGCCATATCGAAATGGAAGCGAATCTTTCGTTCAGCATACGTACATGACCAGCACCATAGCACATACTATCACTCTATGATTCACTATATACTGAAACTATAGGAGAGCGATTAAGATTATAATATTTATAGGATTTTATAGGTAGGTAGACAGCACTGACATGTCGGCCATTTTTACCCTGGGGGGGTCCTGTTCCTGGTTTCACCCTGTCCCGCTGCCAGGTTCGAGGTGGCGCTTCTCCGTTTGACGCTTCCCGTGGAGGGCGTTTGGGAATGCCAAGGGGGACACGTTTCCATTCTTCGCGATGGCGAGGATCTCGCGGCTCGGGTCTGGACTCAACTGGAAAAGGTTGTGAACACGCGAGAAACCATTGGATTTTGTGGTTTAAAGTTTAAATCAATACTTTTTGGATAGTTTTGGGACCAGAATTGGGACTTTGTACCAACAAATTTCTTTTTGTTGCAAGGTATCTCTAAGGTTGGCCGGTTGGCCATGAACAGAGTCTGTACATTTAAGTGATTGTCCATGTGTCAGCATCTTTTGAATGGACAGCAACGCAGGGTAGCATGTATCATTCTGGCACAGGTCTGTTTCTGCATGGCAATAGTTCGTGACTCATGTTGTCATCATTAGTGGTCTGAAGGAATAGAGTCCTTGTTTGAGATGCTTCAGCAGTCCTACTATTGTGGGATGTGTCAAACCTTGCTGATGAGCTAGCACCATGACGATCGTGAACCACCAACAGAGTTGTGGTGCCATCAACCCGAAGCCTACTCCACCTGCCCTCCTAGTGTCTCACAAGCAGTTTCATCTGCCCAAAAACCTGCACTATAGTTATGGAGGTTTAAATCCCATAGTTATCCCATATCAACCCATATGTTATAATTTACCCATTCATCTGCCCATTCTCAACCCATAGTTCTACCCATTTTTTCACCCAAAAAAACCCAAAACGCCCTAAGTTAGGGGGTCTCCCAGGTCTATGTGGATGCGCATCGTTGGGTCTCCGCCAAATTGCTGCCACCGGAGGATTCAGCGCGGATGCAGAATTTCCTGCTGCGTGGACGGCTGCAGCGGGGTGGAGAGGCCATGGTAGGGAAATCCCGGCCTAGCCATTGATGTTTCTAGCTGGGAAATAATCCTTCAATGGCGTAATTTCATAGGATTTACCTTCAAAAAGGAAATCTAAGGGTTTTTCTTAATGGTATGTTAATGTTGTAATCAATGGGATTAGTGATGAGGATTAGTGATGATTAATGGGTTTACGCTCTGGTAATTTAACAGTTTGCTATGGAAAATCACCATAGGTAAATCATCGAACTAAACGGGCCATGTTCCATAGCTATATCAAATTACCAGATGATATATCAAACTCTGATGATGCCTTCTCTGCAACTCAAGAACCTTGAAGTTGCAAAACAAGACTAGCAAAACTGAACGCTGGTTTCGGTTTCAGTAGTTGTTCATTGAAAGACATGGTTCAACCAGTTCAAGCAGTTCAATCAGTTCGTGGCAGCCCATTCCTGAGAATATTCAACTTGTATATTTTGAATAAGACTGAACATGTTGTTTTCAAATTATCTTTGTGGGTGTGGTTAGTAAATTTGGCCTACTATAGTTGATACTCTGCATCATGCTGAACATGGGGCGAAAGAGATCAGGTTGAATTTTTATCTGGATCATGCTGGTGTCATTCTATGTTGTATAGGCCTTTTGTGTGTGTGTAGGTAGGTAGGTAGGTAGCATCAAAGAAAGCATGTGTTTTTCTCACTTTGAATGACACCACGTGATGTTTTTGTTCATATACTGTATGTGATCATTGTAGAAATACTGTACAGTATCATGTTTCATCATGAAGCAGTTCTTGGTGCAACAAGTTCGACTACTTCACAACAGTGTTTATGTTGAGATGGGTTTGCTTCACTTCAGCCTTTTTAACAGAAAGTGGTTTTGTATCATTGCACTCATTTCGACTTTGCTTGAAGTAAAGTTTCGCACACGCTTCAGGATAAACCATGTTTTTGTAATTTAAGGGGTTGATGTTTGATCATAACCTGGAGGAATATATGCAAAACGTACTCTTTGCAGGGTATCCAGAATGACGCATGCATTTCCAAGATTTAGGTAGAAAATAACTCATCAATTCTCTGTAAGTATTCTTTCAGCCATTCACTTTGCCAATCCTATCCACTCACATATTATATGATTATTATCAATCATAGAGGATTCACACTTCATATGTGATTCGCGTTGTTTTGTGAGTTCTTCTGCTGGTTTTCAGCCAGGTCCTTTTGCGCTTTCCAACCTCAAGCGAAGTTCAAGTGGCCTTCAGATTGGGGTCCCTTGGGGAATTGTTTTAGGACTTGGTAAATGGGGAGGACTCCTGGCTGGATCAGGGACTATTTTGAATGGGGAATACAATTCATCAAGCGTGCAAGACTTCAAATACTTCAAGAATCTCGAGATTTTCCTCTTCAATTGATGGGTACCGGTGAAATGCCTTCCAATCTGGGTGAGATTATTTTTGCTTCTGTGTCAAATTGGGTCAATGGTCAACGCTTGGGGGACCGAAATGGTCTGTGGGGGTCTCCACCGTCATGTTCATGTCATTCGTTGCACGTGTTTGTTGATATATCATGATATATCTTTAGGATTCTTTAGGGAGGTTTTGAAAAAGTGAAATCATAAGTTGATTAACTCTGTATACCACAGATATTTAAAAAAATGATTGTAAATCACTTTTTAAAGCCCGCCCCTATCTATATACCATAGATATCAATGATTGTATCTGCACCTCCTCTATCTATTTCTTGCGGGCAGGGAAGTCACAGCCGTGCTTCGTGATGTGTGAAATCATCATCTTGATTCGTGATCAAACAATGGACAAGGGAGACCAAGTGGCTTTATCATGATCACAGATGAGTATCATGCTAACAAAGTACCAATTTATTCATATTTATTCCATGCTTTTGTTTAAACCACATAATTACCTTGATATCACCCAACAGGCTTGTTGTTTTTTCATGATGATTCTGCGGGTACCATCAGCATGATGTCCTTTTCCAGCTCTGGGCGAGGCCACAGGAAGCTTTCCGGACGTTCACAGCCAATCGATTGCCACAAGAGAAGGAGCTGGGAGTGGGAGATTGCACTACTCAGATGGGGCGGCTGGAACATAAGTGGCTTAACATCCATGCAGTATATCCAGTAAAAAAAAAGGACTTTCTAATCAGTTGAGGAAGTCAATGGCGTCTGGTGAATGGTAGCGATTTACACGTATGGTTCGATGGGTTTGATGACATTCCAGGTATCTTTTTATCTTTCCATGTCCAGGATCACCTATCGAACTTCTCCTTTGTGTTGATTCAATGCTATCACTCCTTTGGCGATGGAAGCTTGACGGCAGAGTCCTGCCTTGGCTTCGTTTAGTGATGACAGAATCGAGGTAGTGAGACTGCTGGTTGGTGCTTTGGAACATGACTGGATGATTTTTCCATAGATTGGGAATGTCATCATCCCAACTGGCGAACTCATATTTTTCAGAGGGTTGAAACCACCAACCAGTAATGAATTTGGATCCTTGTGAACCATGGTTAGCCGCTAACGGTTAGCCAAGAAATAAAATCAAGTCACGTCGACTGCATCCTGTCATCGCCAAATTTATTAGGGTCAGTGTTCCCAATGTTCCTGTTCTTCTCCGCGAACTCCTCATTTTGGTCGGTCATATGTTTATGTTCTTCTATTTAGACCTATTTAGCCCGATTTTTGTTCTAAGCTGAGTGTAATCACACTATTGTTAGCTCAATCCGAATATTCCACAGTTGTTTCGTTGGCGTCCTGCTTTACATCTCATGCGTCTGGCTGGTGAAGAAGATTTCCAGCTGGAATCCCCTCTAAATCTCCGGAACCCTGCACCTGTTAAATCAGTGACGTGCAATCCCCCAAGCTTTGGTGCTTAAAAAATCAAGCTGCCCCGAAAAAAAACAAAACAACTTTGCAGATGTTAGGATTTTTAGGCTCCATGTCTTATGGCTAGTTAATAACATGTTATAAAGTTATTATAACACCATACTTGATGGTTAAATCGCTGAAACCCATGGCTTTGGTGGTCAAAACATTCGCCAATGCTAGTTTTATTCCCGTCAACCAACATTGACATATTGTTAGTTCGTGTCATCACATATTCCCATCACGTTTGGTTAGCTATATATTCCCGTCATATCCCTGTTTTTGGTGCTTCAAGTTACAGTATCAAACAACCGCCAATATACAATATGTTTCATGATATTACCATTATTAATCATCATTAAAAAATTAATTGCTATTAATCCTTACTACTCATTATCAATAATAATTAACCATTCACCATTCTATCCCATCATATCTCGATTGTTTATTCCCATCATATCCCCATGTTTGGTGGTTCAATCCTCAAAACTCACCATTCTATCACAATTAATGTACAGTATATAGATTAATCAGTTCACCGTTATATTCCATATTAGAATTGCATATATATATATAATTATATATATATATATATATACATATGACTATCCATAAAAACCATTAATCATTCACCTTTATATTCACCATAATCATATCCCAAATTTGTATTATCTGCATCATGTCTCAAAGATTCTCCGCAGATCTTAGGATTTTGTTTCTCTCCCATCGCTTCGGATCTCTTCCGCATCTACAACGCGCTTGACCACGGAGATGGCGATCCAGAGATCCATGCGTCGGATGTCTCAAGCGGCGGAAACTAGTTGGATGGCAAAGAAAGGAACATGGGGTGCCTTTGAGAGGTTGTTTTAGTGAACTTCTGGTTGGTGGTTTGGAACATGAATGTTATTTTTCCATATCTTGGGAATAATGATCCCAACTGACGAACTCATATTTTTTCAGAGGGGTAGGCATACCACCAACCAGTTGTTTTAGTGAACTTTGATGGATTTTGATGGATTTTGATGGATTGTGTATGTTGTTATAGATGATTTTCTGATGATTTTAGCGGTACTTCATCACATTTGAAAGAGGATTTTTTTGGCGATACGAAAAGACTACATTGCTTCAACTGTTGAGATGTAGCATGATTTATAATATTTATAGCTATCTAATCATTTTAGATATTATAGTACTACCCAAAAAAGGTAGAAAATCGGTTTTACATCTATTAAACCACTATTCCAGATTCGGATTTGACCAACTCTCTTAACGTTGGGGGCCGCAACGGGGATTCACTGCGATGCTGGGACTCGGAAAGACCATGGAAGCCACGGAAGCCGATGGCCCGTTGATTTCGCGGATTAAAAAATGGTGGATTTCCCATGATTTTGCCCATATGAAACATATGGCTTTGTCTGAAAATGTCTAGGGTAGCCCTAGTCACTTTTAAACCCAATGGTTTTGCTGATCATAAAATCCCGTTTGTAAATGGCTATTAAACTATGGGAATATTAACCCTATTTTCAGACAAACCCATATGTAAAATGGTGATTTTCCATGGTTATGTTATAAATAACCAGAGGTATATGCAAATTAATTGTGGAGTTCCATTGATGATGGTGTGACGACCATGATCCACACACCATTTTTTTACCATGTCACATAATTATGCTTTGTGAATGATTAAGATTCAAAGATTCACGTTCGACGTTCACCCCTAAACTGACCCAGATGTAAGCAAATGTTGTATACTGTAGATGGTATGGAAGGGTGATGATTTTCATTGCTACATGCTGGTTAGTCTTTTCGAGGTTTCAGATGTTGTAGTCCCGAAAATCTGTAAAATCCCCATGCTGAGTGCGGATCAAGGTAAGGTGAACGCAATGCCATTTATGGCGTCCCTGTAACCGTCAGTAACCAAACATTTTTTGGGTCATTTTGCTGCATTCCAGTTGTAGGGGAATATGATATAATACCAATTTGGGATGTTTGATTCTTGGTTGGGTTCCCTTCGTGAAATTGATCAATGCTCAGAAGTCACAGAGTCCCTGTTGCTCCATGTCGTCGAGTTATACAGTGTTGGGGAACTAGGAGTATGGATTCATCCAAACAACACTGGATACATTGACATGGGCAAGCAACACAATGGATTCGACTAGTCACAATAGGATTGTTGCTAATTATAATTAAAACCCATCCGAAAGCCCAGGCGGGTGTTTCTTGAAGAAAGCTGACACAAAAATTGGCAAGAACCATGACGTGCTGGTTTGTTGGACCATCAAATGGCTCTTCACTAGAGGCTCCATGTCAACCGATGGACATCTTAGTTTGCTTCGATCTTTCCCATCATTTCCATCACTTTCCGCATTTTAAGGAAACAGTGGATAGAATATCTATCAACATATCATCACATATAGATCATGGAAAAGATCATGAAGGGTAAGAACTTAACTATTCCATCATTTTGCTATAATCTATGCTAACCTGGTTGTTTGAAACATTTGGATTACATATTTTTCCATAGATTGGGAATGTCATCATCCCAACTGACGAATTCATATTTTTCAGAGGGGTGGGTTTCCCACCAACCAGTACGGTAACATATCTAACATGTGTGTTTTCCCATCACGTTCCTTACCTCTACGGGCGACCTGGGATCGAGGTTTGTCTACTCCAACAGGGATGGCGTGGCGGATGCCATGAAAGTCTTGCAGAAACGATTAGAGGCGCAGCGTTGTAAGGCGTAAGTTGGACGGAAGGGCCGTTGATCTGGCTATAGGGCTGTTGTTGGGATGGGATTTCTAGAATTTTGGATATAGAACATATTGAAATAATGGGATTGTTGATTTTATTACATATTCATTGCATACTGTATATATATATATATACACAGTTATATACATGCATAATCCCAACAAAATGTTACATGGAATCTATTTGGGTAATGTGTTGTGAATTGTAACTTTTGTCCGACCCCATTGGCCCTAACCATGTACAGATGCTGGCTTTATGGGGGGTCATGTCCCATTCGCTCATTTCACGCCTGTGAAGTAGTAGAAATTGCATGGATTCCATGGTTATGGGCATCTGGCTGAAGGCTAGAACTATGCCTCGCAAACGCTTGGATACAAAGGATATATCTGGGTAAATTATAACGACCTCACGTCGCGACCGAACCCTGGAATCATGGTTAATAAGGGAAATCATCCCCAAATGGCCGAACTATTCAGGTTAGTGAAATATTATAATTTACCCAGATATATGCAAGTTTGTAGCCAAATCGTTGTGGTGAATTAGGTCCGATTCTTGCCCCGGCATGGCTTAAAGATGTGGCAGATTTATTAGTATGGTGATTGAGACCCTGGCTGGCAATTCAACAACCCTTTTTCTTAGATACCCTCCAATTGTTTAACATAGCTATGGAAGCCATGGCCCAGAAATAAAGGTGATAAACATGATGATTGACCCAGTAAAAAAAATGTGATTCTAGTTCGTTGCGTTAAATGACCAGAGGGTACTCCCAACAAAATGCACCAAACTGATTAGCCAATATCTATCAATATCTATATAAGCTGCATGTATTATTTACCTCGATGTAATCCCCTAAAGTCAACCAAATTTGGGAATGTTTGTCGAATTTCCGATCGCGGCATCATGACTACCCCGCTGCACCCTCTTTCACTTGAAGTTTCTGTTCGTTTCCCATCGGTTTGACCACCAAAAATGGGGAATTCTGCGGAAAATTCATCAGTTTGAGCCGCAAATCCCAAGCAATTGGGTGGTCAATGGTGGTTGGGGAAAAACAAATTATATCAGATATTACAATATCTGGTTGGTGGTTTGGGGTTGAAAGCACCAACCAGAATAAATAAATAGTGAACTATGAACTGGGAAGATACTGGAGAACGATCTCCATGAAGACGTATGAGATGATGATCCCAATTACTGTAAGCTGCAACTCTTTCAGGGGGCTCAGCCACCCAACCAGCTAAGTGGTTTTGGCTCACACTTATATATAATTAACTCCAAATTGGATGATTTTCCATGCAAATCAACATGTTTTTTGGTCCTTTGGGTACCCGAAATTTCAAACTGATCCCTTGTTTTTCTTTCCCTGTTGTTTCTCTGTTCAAGCCTCCTAAATCTTAGTAGATTTGTCGTCATGTTGACATTGGGATGTGAGCAGCAGATCTAAAACATTCATGTGCTGAAAATGGGAATCTTTAGTGTCTAAGGATAATTCAAATATTGTTGGGATGTCTAAAGTCTAAAGTAAAATCTGTTTGATGCTGAAAATCATCTTTGGATATGTTGATCAACTATGTTAATATGTTTTTTTATTTTCCTCATAGTGAATCCACCATTGGGGGAATCAGCTGGGAATGTGTCTTATGATTTATGGACCTCTTAAGTTAATAAACAAGTAACAAGACTAAACACATCTTTCAGCTGATACTTCAAGCAGAGAGACAGGCAGCAGTTTGAAGGTAAATTAATGTAATTCCAATGTCCATCCCTCATTTGGCAAATGATCGGACATGATGATGTTGTGTGGAATACATTGAAGTTGACAAGCAGACATAACCATGTTGGTGGTTTGGAACATTTTTTATTTTTCCATCTATATTGGGAATAATCATCCCAACTGACGTTCATATTTTTCAGAGGGGTTGAAACCACCAGCCAGATACCCTCTGGTAAACTATCCTAGCTATGGAAAATCACAATCTTTAATAGGTAAATCAACTATAAATGGCTATTTTCAATAGCTATGATAAGTTACCAGCAAAATTCTCGATTTCATCGGAAACACATTTCCAGGAGACGCTGATGATGGGTTCTGATCCCAGCAGACATTCGCTTCGAGGAAACGCCGGAAACGCCGCGTTCAACGCGACCGGTGATCACAAATTGGGTATACCCTCTGGTAAACTAACATAACTATGGAAAATCACCATTTTCAATGGGAAAATCCACTATAAATGGCCATTTTCAATAGCTACGTTAAATTACCAGAGGGTAGGCTGATGGTCCGGGGTCTCCAATATGTTTGACTGATGGGATTATGATCCGAATTGAGATTGTGAAATGGCTTGAAGGCACCAGCTTATACATCTATGTATCCTTTGCAATCTTCCCAAAATGACCCGGTTGGTGGTTTTTTAAGCTTCAAATTATTGTTCATTGTCTCGTTTCTGCAAGATGAATTGACTTGGCTGCTGATTTTGATGTTTTCAGAGGGGTAGGTTTCCCACCAACCAGACAAGGTGACAAGGTGTAGCTGAAGTGAGAAAAGCTAGGTCGAAACGGCTTTTTTGGAATGGAATCATCGTCCTCCAGTGACATCCTGGCAGAGCGATAGCTCAACCACAATGGTGAAATAAGTAAGCCCCTTGATGGAGATGGATCAGGTAGATTCGCAGTTTGAGCCAGCTGGATTTGGGTGATACAGATGAATATTGAATGGACGTGCCGGCAGATTGATTCATTGATGGATCGTTTGCTTGATTGATTGGTTGAGAAATGACTGCATCTACATGCATTTAGTGTCAACATGTTTGAGAAACTGATGGAAAGACGTTGGTCTACGTCACGTGCAGTGTTCGTAATTTGGGTGACTCAAGGACTGTTTTGATATTCAAGTTCCAAGAAACATCACCATCATGGTTGCTCCAAATCAGGACAGTGCTCAGTACAGGTAAATTACAGCCAGAAGCGAAGAACATTACTGGTTTGTGGTTTGGAACATTTTTATTTTTCCATCTATATTGGGAATAATCATCCCAACTGACGTTCATATTTTTCAGAGGGGTTGAAACCACGTATCTGGCGTGGCCGGGGAGCAACCCTGACCAAGTCTTCCCTTCACGGTCCCAAACTTGAAGCTCTCAGCCACCTCTGCCTCTCAACATAGTCAGCACAAAGCCTTGACCCCATCAAAAAAATGATGTTTGAGTAAAATACTTCGAAAGACCTGCAATCAAAAGTAGGCCCATGTGGGTCTGTCTGAAAATAGGGTACCCCCATTTTTTGATGGTTGATGAATAATTTTCCGCATGAACATGGCATTTTTGAAGGTATACCATGGTATACTGCATTTTTAGACGAACCCAACGGGGCCCCGCCCACTTGATGGTGCTTGACCTGTGGGTCGCAGTACCTGGTTCAGACCTCGCGAGGAAATTTGTGGAGCGCTTGGTTCAATGGATCTTCTCATGCCCTGAATGTGCAAGGAGACACGCTTGCGGTGCTCAAGGTGTGGATAAAATGGAGCAGGGACCCCAGGGACCCCGGTGCTGGTTGAACGGAAGGGGAATCAAGAAAAGATGTGGCGATGTGTTTGAAAGTAGTGTCTACCCTTCGAGAATTGCAAGTTTAAATGATTTCAATATGTGGCCAATTAATGCCTGGTTAGTGGTTTGGAACATTTTTTGTTTTTCCATATATTGGGACTAATAATCCCAACTGACTGATATTTTTCGGAGGGGTTGAAACCACCAACCAGTTTTAATATGTGGCCAATTAATGCCAATTAACCACTTTGAATTGGGGCTAGCCTGTTTTCAGAGTCTAGAAACGGTTCGGAATCATAGAGATGATTAGAGATGGTACATGTCCAGATGTTCCGAAATGGTGATCCCCATGTTGAGCAGCCACATGCAGCCACCCTCCACTGTTTGGGCATGTGTAGTTCGGGACCGGGACCCCCAGTCATGAAGAGATCCAAACCATTACACCAGGCTGTCTTTTTCTTGGGTCTTCAACATTAGCGAGTGGAGATATTACAAGAAATAATGCATATAGAATAATTACTACAGACTATATCAGATGATAGACTATATACAGATATATAATAATATCTTAAATAATATATGTATATATATATATATATTATATATATATATATATATATCATGGGCGCTTGAAAGCGAGGGGTTTATCCCCCCAATCTGACGCAGGCAGTTGCCCAAAAGTATTTGATTCCGGTGAATTACCTTTTGCTGGCAATTGTGTGGCTCGGCTGTTTCCCGTCGTTTGTAACATGGGATATCCAATAATATCAAATAATCATGAAGAATGAGCTTCCAAAATGGGATATGATTCCTGGAGTCTATGTGAATAAGTGCTCTTCCTAGGGGTCATTTCAAGTCGTATCTTACAGAACTGTGGCCTTGCCAATTCAAACATCAGTCATCAATCAAGGCATCCGAAGTCGCGGCTTCCAACTTCTTCAACATATGATAACTATTCAGGGGTTAGGAAGGAGCAGTTGGGAGCTAGGTGTATTATGTGTATTCATAATCCCAACAAAAAATGGCGAGCCAGATGGAGCTACAATCAGAGTTCTCTAACCATATGATACTGTAGATAATCAAAGTTTATCAATATTTGTTGTTTCTTTCAGGGATGTGATGGCATGTGACAATTTTCTTGACAACATTAGGAGTTTGAAGATGCTGCCCAATCTATCCTCAAATATCCTCAAATGCGCATGGGTCAAACCTATGATACCATATGCAATATGAATGCCGTATTAAACATGCAGCAAAACACCCGCTATATTGATTGATGTGGACAAAAACAAACATGTGGACGTGTCCCATACCCAGAGGGTTTTTTCATATATTTGAGAGCAAAAACAAATGCCAATCCGACAGCGGTGCACCGATATCATGTGGGTTTGTCTGAAAATAGGGTACCCATGTTTCTTCAATTATGAATTACAGTTACTTATTTGTATGAATTATAGTTATTTTATGTTATTGTGTTAATATAGTTTTCATAAAATTCAATTTTAACCCGAAGACATGGTTATTTGTTTGATTCTGGATCCCAACAAAAGAACGACCATTTTTTGTCATATCTCATAGTCAATCGCTATAAAAAGTACATGGGCCATTTTGGAGTATTTTCCATGTTTTTTTGACACATCCAGAATTCGACAAGTTCTTGGGACTTCAGCCAAAAGAGATTCCAAAGAGCTGATGTTCTCGTGGAGCTTCTCCACAAAGTTTCGCCAGGCCAAAATCATCATTGTCCATCATTTTTTTGAGAAATCAACATCCATATGTTTGACTTTAAAGTTGGTGATTTAAATCTCAGTTTATTTGGACCATGTTCCATTATTTGTCCTGTAACAATGTGGAAGGTGTCATTTTTTTCCTCAGTTAAGGGGCGGCGCGAAAAATTCGAAAAACTCATGGAGTCAGCTCCTTGGTACCGAGGATTGCGGCCAATGCAAGAGCCTCCAGGATTGATGCAGTGGAGATGACGTCACTGGGTGCTGTCAGGTGCATGGAAGGAGGCTTAACGGAAGGGCTTACCGTCATGGAAGGTGAAGCAACAAGAATTTGTCTAAGAATAGGGTAGCCCATTCCACTGATTAGTCATGATTTCCCCACTCAATTACCATTTTGGGGAGTAAACCATATACTCTAGTATCAGACACCCTATATAAAAATATCCGGAAACCAATTGGGAAATGCTAGTTATACACAATATAGAGAGAGAGAGAGAGGGAGGGAGATGATTTCGTAGATTTGACTTCTGATTTTGTTTGCTACTTTGATGGAGGAGGAGACACTATCCTCATCTATCCTACTTTTTGCTGCATGGTATCTGAACTGCAAACTGCTACCCTGCTTCAACAAATCTCCAGAATCTTCCAAAAGTTCTGATCTTGGCAAAATTTGGGTGTTTCCAAAAGACAAGAGACTGAGCCTCCCTGGCCCTTCCGCCCTTCCCTAGACTTCTATTTGCTGCCACCATACGATGCTCAAAATTCACCGGTCACCGGTGTCCCAACCCCCATGATTTGAACATTGTCCCTGCCGCAGAATGCCAAAATTAGGTTGATGTTGGAACTTATGACCACACATTTCATATGGATTCATATGGTCATTTCGCCATGTTCCTCCATTAGACTGTCCGACAGAAATTCCAACCATGCGAATGTCTTGGTGATTTTTTTGGCATTTTTCCATCCATTTTTCTGGTGGATGTATCCAGCAATATCCAGCATTTTTTCACCATCTTTCAGCCATGTTTTGACCATGTTTAAGTCCCGAGGCTGTATGTGCCAATGCGCGATGGTCCTGAATCCAGTGGCTCGATCAATGAGACAATTGGAATAAAGTTGTCAAAGATATTTTTTCGACGTTTGCGAAGAGTTTGTTTTTGTTGTATTTCTACTTGGGGATTATAAGATTAGGGTGATCTGTTTTATTGCGTGTGATTGCCATGTCGGATAGAGTTTGTTGATTTCAATCGTGGCTTTGGAAATCAGCCAACGGTTGTGTCGTGGATGGGGATGGGTTTTGTTGAGATCGAAAAAAAACCTCCATGAATGACATGGATTTCTGATATCTATAACCAAGGCATGGTGGGGCTGTTCGCCGATTGGCGCGACATACGAGTTCCTACGCCCGAAGTGGATTGCACTTTGTTGGGAGCGCGGGCCTCAAAGGGTATGGCAAGGACCATGGGTCTGATACCGGGGTGTCAGATGATCGAAGGGTAATATGTGTTTGGATGGCTTAACATCCAACGTGGTTGGAATGTGGTATGGTTTTGGATATTTTTGGATGACACATATAATTATGTATATAAGCTATATATGATATTAAATGATATATATATATATTACCCTTAGCTGCTAGACCCTTTACAATTAAAGGGTTTGCAGACAAACCTCGGGTCTCGCCAAAATCTCAGCAAAACCTTGGGTTTCTTGTGAAAACCTCGGGTTTCTTGTGAAAACCTCGGGTTTTGGCTCAATTCCTGCAATTTAAAACAACCCATGAACATCAAGATGATGGCAACAACTATATATAATCCGCACGAATGGCCTGTTGCAGAGGAAAATTGAGTTGAAGAAGGATTCTTGTGCCGGGAAAAAAGGCTCCAACTCAAACCCGCTGAACCCATATTTTACCCGTACTAACCCATATCGGGTTTTCCAAACCCGTACTGAACCGGTACTGAACCCGTACTAAACCCATACTGTATTTTACCCGTATCAACCCATTATTTTTTAATGGGTTTGATCGGCCTGTATGGGAGCCAAATTTTGCATGGTCCGTGAGGGAACATCTTTGGTAAAATGGGCTGAAAGCAACACAGCAAAACATCGGGTTTCCCTCAAAAACATCGGGTTTTTGGCGAACCCTTTGATTTTAAAGGTTTGGGTTGGTCAAGGTATACAATATATACTGTATATATATATATGATAAAATACCAAAATATACAGAATATATACATGTTGTTCCATATTAAGGATATTATCTGACAATATATAACCCAAAGCATCCAGTGTATGCAAATAATGCTAACATTCGACAATGTAGTTGATTTTTGATAACATTGGCCTGTTCGAGACCAATGTAGCCAATTGTGCCTACATTCGATAATTCGATAAATTCGACAATTCGATAACTTCGATAATTCGATAAAAATCACACA
>Ga0126342_10002200_pt1 | contig 29830 bp, 31 predicted proteins | sample Cyp1metagenome_FD_92528 | JGI IMG/M metagenome (GOLD analysis project Ga0126342, IMG submission 92528) | Coral microbial communities from Lord Howe Island, Old Settlement Bay, Australia - Cyphastrea 1 metagenome | ecosystem: Host-associated > Invertebrates > Cnidaria > Coral ...
GAAAAGCAGAGCTGGGCAGAGGCAGAGAGAAGAGAAGAGTAGAAGAGAGCAGATCAGAGAAGAGAAAGAGTCAGAAGAAAGAAGATGCAGATGCGCGAAAAGGTAGGAAAGTCGCGAAACACTTTGTGGCTCCGAAGGGTCGAAAAGTAGGCTCGCTAAGCGGCGGGTGCGGAGCCAGCTGGCCAGATGAGAGATGAAAAATTGCACACGTTGTGGCGCGAAGCACATTTGCAAGCGACAAGTGAAAAAGCTAAAAGCACCTCACGTTCGGAGCACTTTTTGAAGTTGAGATGTCGAAAAAGTGCATGCTGTTGTGGCGTGAAGCACATTTCGAAGTCAAAACGTACAAAGCACACCATTCTCGGACCACTTTTGGAAGTTGAGATGTCGAAAAAGTGCACGCCGTTGTGGCGCGAAGAAAATTTCGAAGTCAAATGTACAAAGCACACCAAGTTCGGAGCACTTTTGGAAGTTGAGATGTGGAAAAGTGCACGCCGTTGTGGCGCGAAGCAAATTTCGAAGTCAACATGTACAAAGCACACCAGGTTCGGAGCACTTTTGGAAGTTGAGATGTCGAAAAAGCGCACGCTGTTGTGGTGCGAAGCACACTTCGAAGTCAACATGTTAAAAACACCACATGTTCGGACCACTTTTTGACGTTCAGATGTCGTTTCGGGTGGCAGGCGCAAGGGATTGTGTGCACCTTGTCAAAAGTGAGCAAAACGTGCTCTTCTCTTCTCTTCTCTTCTCTTCTCTGACTCTTCCCGCCTCTGCTGCTTCTTCTGTCCATATTGTCGGAAGTTTGATTTCTAGACTTCCTTCGGTGAAAGCGTAAAGACGCGCGCGCACTCCAACATGGTTCCACTTTAATATCTTTTGCATCTTCGCATTTGATCAGACTCTTTCTTTGGCTTCAACCAAGCACTTGGCCAAGAAATTCAGACCTCAGCCCATACTTCAAAGCACCCCAACAAGGTCCAGTGAGGAAGATCATATCATTGCCGCCATCATGGAGGACTCTTGAACCCAGCAACACAAACACGAGTTGGTACACCCACCATGCTTCAGACATGCTTCATGGAAACCTAATGCTAAAAAAATATAATTTGCAATGTGTGGTTTTCTCTTGGTCTTGTGCCTTTGGTTTCTTTGAATTTCATCTCAATTCTTCATTGTGAACGTCCAGCTACCGCCCAAACCACTGTGTGGTTTCTCCCACTGCGAGGAAGAACTTGTTTTTCCGCCCAAGTACAACGACAATGCTGGCAAAAATTTGCAGCTCGGATGGAGACCGTGAGGGATTCTTTTTGCAAATGGTACTCAGCAGATTTCCTGATGGGGTGGATACCGATACCCAATATCACATGCGCATCCCTAACCCTCCAAAGAGGAACTCCAGGTTGGAGAAGTCAATGCTGCGGCCTCCTGGGCTATTTCTGACTGCGTCAGGAGTCAGTGAAGGGGAAGCAACCTAATGCATTCTGCGAAACGATCACCCACCAAATCCACAAGCATGAATCTACCCTAATTTACTTGAAATGTCTTGAGTCACAATCTAGAAAAACCATTTTTTCACGTACAAGAATTGGCGTCCCAATTCTCTTCCAACTGATTTTCGTAGCGTCGTTGGCACAGATAGGAAATCAGCCTCCATACCCGTACCCCTTATATACATGAATTGAAAAAATCGAGGTGCGGCCGCTCACAGGAAATTAGACCGCCTAGTGAAAGTATGAAAAAAGGAACTCCTATGATCCTTGGAAGACATGAGTTGACACACACACACACAAATATACACGTACATGTACATGTACATGTACATGTACATACAACATGTATTTGATCATATTTGCATACATCCATGCATATCTATTGTTTCTCTAGGAAAAGTGGGGCGTACCCCGAAACCAGATATTAATCGATTACTGTAACCATCATATTCTCCATTGGGTGACGGGTTTCAACAGGATGGGTTCAGGGTTTGTCCCATGGTCTCAGGATCGAGCGATTCTTGACCAAAAATCCGGCGGAGCGCATTGGAAACAACGAGGGCTGGGCAGAAGTGAAGGACCTGGATGCCACAAAGAAACAGAGCAATGTCTGTCGCGTTTGGGGCAATTGTCAGTATTGACCTGGACTGTTTGAAGAAATATGTTACCGTCATGTTCTTGTTGGAAGTAAGTCATTTCCAAACCAAAAACAACTATATAATTGTTTGTTGGCCTGCCAGGACCACAAGTTCTTCAAGGTAGTAAAAGGCTGAACAGTTTTGTCGTGCACTGTAACCTTTCACTTTTGTGCAGGAAATGCAGTTGTTTGTTCTGATGTGCATTTGAGACACTTCGTTGCCCTTGAAATCGGGTCTGGTAGGACTGTGGGGCGCAATTTTTGGGTTGTAGATTCAATTAAGTTATTCCGGCAGCTGCAGGGGATCTCTTCACTCAGATCTTGAGTCGAGAGATGAGCCCGCCGTTACTACCTGAAGGTGAAGAATATTCGAAGGAAGAGCTCTTGAAGCTTAGACCAATTGGAGGATTGAGAAGGCTACTCTTTCATACACAAAACAGCACGAACTCAATGCAGAGGTTTGGAACGTTCTTTTTTAATCAGCAACGTCTACATTATGTCCAAGGATAATTGAGTATGCCCGTCCTTATCAGGTACATCTAGAAAATAGTTCGTAAAATGGAATCACATGCAGCAACATGCCCATGGGCCTGCATGGGAGCTACTGCTAAGGAGTGAGATAATCACCCTGAGCTCCTTGGCAGGGGAGATGAAGCAGACCAGGGGCATTTCGACTGGCCAAAATGATTGGTATTTTTAATCATGGATTGTTTGGATTTGGATGGGTGATTTCGCCATCATTCAAAAAAGTGGTTTGTCTCAAAAATTGGAACCTCTTTCGATGGTTGATCATGCCTTTTCCATATGTTTAAAACGGCCACACATTTGTGTATGTTTACTTTACGACATTTATCATATATTTATCATTAAACATCACAACTTTTTTAACTGCCACACATGGCCAGCTTGTGGTTTTTTTGAGGTGATGCCGAGGAGTTGGCAGATGAACAGCTGCTTCTTGGCGGGGATTTGGCTCGAAGAGTGCACGGCCAGGATGTTTCAACTGCCAGATTTTCTTGTGGCCAAGGTTGAAAGTTCAGGAATATGCCAAGGCCGCACTGCTTTGCACATTGAGTGCTATGACATGTGGATCAGTTGATGTATGGAAGTTGGAGACTTCACTCCTTTTCTGACTTGCAGGCCGCGTGGCAAAAGCTCGACGTCGAGAAGAAAGGAGATGCCAGGGGTTTTGGAAGAGTTGAAGGTTTGCTTTGCTCTGCGGCATTTTTCCAATTTATGTTCTTGTTGTTCAGTTGGGTATGGCTCAAAGCTGGAGTAGCTCCCCATGTTTTGTGGCTTGAGCTTGGGATGGTAGCCATCGCCAATCATCGCCGGTATAGGAGTAGTTCCAAGCGAAGAGCTGGCTATGGCCCTTGCCAGTGCGGAGATTGATATGAACAGGACTGGATAGCCATGGCCATGGCAATTCGTCAGTTTGTGGCAAAAAATCCCAGAGCTGTATGTTTCGAGGAAGAAAACATCATGTAGTATCACTGATATCACTAAGTAGTATCAATGTGAATGATTCACACACACCCTTTCTACTCAAGGCTTTCAGGTGAAGCTATTTACCACCAAGCCCTTAGAGCCACCCTGCGAAGTTTTTATCCGCAGTTGCTACAGAAGAAATGGTCCGACGGAAGGGCACCAACATCAGGTGCCCCTGCCGCCTTCAGGCTGCAGATTGATGCTTTGGTGGAGGCTGTAGACACCAAAGTTGCTTGGTACCAGAGCCTATTGGGGGAAAAAGGTGGAAGATGCAAACCAGTTTAAAAAGCTAGAATCCCCATATGACACGATAATTTGGCGCTGGGTAGAAGCCAAACAGCCCAAACATTGGAGCTTGCCATTCTAGTCTCTCGAACAGACACACTTCATTAATTCTATCCCATTAAACTATTACAAACATACGGAAAAACCATCAAATATCAACATCCATGGATTTTGAATGATTTTGATATATTTCCAACAAGGCATCCGGTGTGAAGTCACAGGTGGACGGCATCACCTTCACGACCTTCTGCGCTTTCCTGGAGCATAGTGACCTGGATGCCCGGGCGCTGCTGCGTGCCATGTCCTAAGAGGTGGATCCGCGTAGATCCGGTCAGGATGGGAACTGGTTCAACGGGTTGTGAGTGCCTGCTATGGCTATTACTGATGATAACTGATGATAACTTATGATATAGGTCGCGCAAACTTGAAGAAACTTGAAGTTTGAGTTGGCACCGAATTTCGATGCAGCAAAAAACCTTTGCCAGACGCAGTGGACGCAGTGCCCGCAGGCCAAGCGCCAGCGCGCACGGTCAGGCCGAAGTCACCACTCTGCACCAGAATCCTGTTGGGAGTAAGATATACAGACTGCGGGTTTACAACTGAACATCGGATTTTAGGATATCTCAGGAATGTTGGGGCTCAGCTTTGAACTCCTGGTACTTGCTTCCTCATACTAGAGAGTTGATGAAAACTGTCCAGTCCAAGAGCAAGGTACAAGTATGTAAAAAGAAAAAGCAACATCACCATCATCATTTTAAGGGCCGAGACCTTGACTTGAAAACACGCTTCTGGGTGTTACCTTGGCTTCTATAGAAAGCCATAGAAAGCCCAAACTTAGACATATGTGACATACGCATATGATATACCATTTTGCTCCAAAGCCGCATACTGATATTCATGATAATATTCATGATTTGCGAAACAAATTCAAACAAAATGACATGGAACAATGAGGAAAAAGCGCCACAAAGCCGCAATGGACCATTTGCAGGGTGGCTGTGAAGTCGAGTTTTGAGTGTTTAAATAGCCTGTGTCGCCTGTGACTACCGTGGTTCGCTGAAATCCTCTGCGCGAATTCCGGCTTGGTACAGGGTTTCAGCAGCCATCGTGCTTGGAACCAATTTCAGCAGTAGCGTTGCAGAACCTGTGGCCATCTGGGGCCGTCTGTGGTCCGCCCACCTCCTCTGTGTGAGGGTGACAAACTTTAACATGGCTCCAAGCGAAAGGCTGAGACTTTGATCGAATCTTCACCAGCGCAATTGCTTACGCATGGTGCCCTACGATTGAATACCACAAGGGGATACCAATGGAACCACATCCTTGGTCTGTTTTAAGGGCCAAATCCCTCATTAGATCCAGGGGGCTAGGCAGCAGCATGCTGTTTGAAGGGATTTGAAGGGCATATTCGATCAAACACCATTTCTTTCCTAGGCATGCCTATGCACACCTGTCCCTGTGCTGGTTTCATGTGTCGGCTTTTCTCACACGGGTGGCTTAGGACAACAACCATGGTCCGAAAGTAGATGGTTAGCTTTCATACTTTCCATAATCCAATGTTTCTTTCCCCGATCGTGGTGCAGAGGACAGCTTTGAATCCAGCCAAATGCGGAATCGTGAGACAGTCCCCCAACAAGAGCACATCCTGAAGTTAAGAACCACCAGCACGGGGACGGACTTCATGAGGGCGCAACCTCGCCAGTAGTGCTCCTGCCAAAGGTCAAGTTGCAGTTCTGGCGGGCTTTCATAGGCCCCCTTTTTTTATGTGTGAAAACCAGCCAGAGGTGCCGCCAAAGTCGCCTGCAGTTGAAGTAGTGTCAGTTGGAGGCCAGTGCAAAGATGAAAGTGTACCATAAGATTCCCCCCGGAATGGACAGCTGCACCATGGTGACTGGATGCGAAAGGATAAGGGTATGACTGCAGCGGAAAGGTCAGTGACCCTTTTGGTGACTTTCTGCATTGATGCTGGCTCAAATCCGGACAGTGTTTCTTTAATACAGCAGCCAGCGCGCATGAAAGCAACATTATATACTTGAAGAGATTGGAGCATTAACTTCTTCATAGACATCATATCTCATGGGTTTCTTCGTCAGCAGATACCAATCGCTACGAAGATTACAGCGCACCTTGGTACGCCATGGCTGCAGCCATGTTATCTGGAATGTGTGTTACTGGGCCGCAGAGGACCAGCAGAGGATCAGTTGTCGGGAGTTTGCTGGGCTTGAAGTTTTAAAGATGTGGAGGCTGACAATGGCTGACAATCACACCGATCAGTCGACTGAAGTGGCCCGAGCAAGGAAGACAAAGATATCCCAGGAGTCTCATATAATTCATTCTGCATGCAGAAGCTGTGTAAATTCTGTCAAAAAGGTTCACGAATGCCCTGGAACATACGTTTCCCATCGAGCAGCAGTAGCAATCTTCTTGCGTTCCGATTCCCTTGGTCTAGTCCCCAAAAATATGCGGTGCAGCTTTAAAAACACTTCTTGCATGCACCCATGGCCCCAATACTACATTTTTTCAAAAAGCATTTTTTTCAACACCCATGGCGCGTTGTTCCGACCAAGGTCTATCTCTTCTTGTCGTGGCTAGCTGTTTCCCGAGTGGATGCTGGCAGCGGCTGCAATGAGGCAGCTGATGAAGCTCAACACACTTTCTGCATCCTTTTTTTCATGTTTTCCCTGACAGGGTGTACGGATCTACAGGCTGCTTTTTCCTTGTTTGGCTACATTGGCATATTGACTCTTTAAAAGTCTGATTTGAAGACATTTGTGGCAATTGTAGCAATTCTAGCATCTGTCGGGGGACCCGGTGAACCTTCTCATGGCCAAGGATCCGGGCCCGTGGGTGAGTCAGTTGGACATGCAGAAGACGGAGGTGAGTATCCCGAGGGGTGCAGAAAGCGTATTTTTAGAGACGCTCCTTGTTGAGAAACACACGCAAGGTTTATCAAAGGGCCGACCAATGATTGAATTCTTTGAATTGTCTGGGATGTCTAAATCGTGATACTTCGAAATCCGTAGACCATAGAGAAACTGTGGACCAAAGCAGTGACACGAGGTGAAAAGATGTGAAAAGCCGGTTTTTCACCATATTTGCATGGCCAGAAAAGGTTTTAAATCGATTTCATTCAACAAGGCATTCGCTGTCAGGTTCAGTGTTGCTCGAAACGATTCACACCCGTTTCACACCCAAATTGGAGGTTTCCACACCAAAAAATGCCCTTTTTCCTGAGCCATCGACAGGAGGGCTTCGAGCTTACCTTGCATCTCGTGGGAGGAGATGTGGCTTCATCCTCCACAGAATCCGTGGAACTCCTGGTCACTGGCACGTTGACAACGTCCAAGCAGCATCTTGTGCTGAAAAAAGCCGGCACCAGGAAAGGAGGCATCATGGAAGTTAGCTGCTTGGCCATGATGGACCCACATGGGCCGACCTTATTCGGTGCAAAACACATTTGCGGTTCATGCAGAAGGATGAATTCCACAGGTCCCATCAGGTCCTGGAAACGGTGATCTTCACACGTTTCCGCGTCAAATCTCGCCCAGGAACAGAGGAGTCCCTCCCTGCCGAGTTGCTGGATCTGACAGTGACCCTGGCAGAGTACAATGGAAACGCCCATGGACCAGAACTGATGAGGTGCACGCCACAAGGCCAGAACTTCAGCTGCCTCCGGGTGCAGAAGGCCTTGGTGACAGAAAACCAAGCGCAAAGCCCGGGCCAACAAGGCCAACAAGGTCAACAGGGCCAACAACAAAGGTCGGTTCAAACGCCTGGAGAGATGCATGGGATGCATGGCATGGGGCACATGCAGGGCATGCATGAGCAGATGCAGCATGCAGGGCATGCAGGGCATGCAGGGCATGCAGGGCATGCACGGCCTGGGGATGCATCTGGAGCTTCAGGGCTCCGACAAGCAATGCCAATGGCAGCGCCACTGGCGCTCGGTGATGTGTGCATGCCAGGGCGCAGCAGATGTCCTGGTGGCAGTTATTGCAAGGCCTATGATTTTGCAGCTTTTCATCCTGCATCCTTTTGGAAAGTAGTAGTATACCCTTTTCGAGCATTGCTTTGGCAATTTGATTCTTGATCAACAGGCTGGCGTCGATGGCTTCAGATGCCAGGAGCAGATGTTTTCAGGAGTCTGTTACTTAGCCTTGCTTGCTTCCTTTAAGATCCACATGGAAGATTATCCCGTGGATTTTTTTCAACATCTTCCATGGCGATCCTTATGTTGCCTCCCCATCCAGGTGAAGCCTGAATCCTACCCTCTGACACAGAGCCTGCGCATGGCTCTGGTTGGGGCTTTGGCGTCTTGGTTGCGGTTTGGCATGCTGCACAGGGATGGACTGGGGAGAGGAGACCCCAAAACACAGTTCCAACAAATTCCAGGTCACTTCAAACATCTAGGTACAGTTTTTTTTTGCCTTCATCAAATATAAGTGGGCTGACGCCCTGGTGCCGCCGACCCCTTGAAAAGATGCTTGACAAGGCTTGGCAGGTAGGGCGGTGTAGAACCAAAGTGGGAAACAACAGGGGACTCTTCGAAGGCTTGAGGTAGTGTGGGCAGGCACGGCCTGTAGAAGCAATGGTGGCAAGTTGCAGCGCAAGACTCTTGCAAGGTCGGGCAGGCAGGGTGCTTCGGAACCAAAGGTAACAAACGGCTGTTCCGACACTGTTAGGAAATCGGGTAAGTGGGGCCGTGTAGAAGCAAAGGTGGCTGCAGAGGACGGTAGAAGCAAAGGTAGCAAAAGGTAGCCTCAAAAACTGCGAAGATTTTGAGCTTTTGAGGCTTTTACAGGGTGCCTAAAAACGTGCCACGTAGCAGTTTCGAAAGCGAATAGAAACAGTTTGCGGGGCCTAAGGAGGGACGACTGTGGTGCCGTATAGAGGAGCCACCTAAAACATGCCATGTAGGCAGTGTTTGCCTTCGAAAGCTGCAGAGGGCGTGCCTGCGGAGGGTTTGGAGCTTTTGAGGCTTTTAAATGATGCCTAAAATGTGCCACGTATAGCAGTTTTCGAACCACTAGAAACAGCTTGTGGGGCCTAGGGAGCTCCCGCGGAGGGTTTTGAGCTTTTGAGGCTTTTAAAGGTGCTTGTGCCAGTTTGCAGGGCCTAGAAGCAGTGCTGTACTTGGATGCCAATGAGGTGCTTGCAGAGGTGGGCCCACACCTAAAACTTGCCATGTAAAAGTTTGCAATGATTTGGCGTACTTCGGCAGGGGCTGCCTTCGAAAGCTGCAGAGGGCGTGCCATGAGGTGCTTGCGGAGGCGGGCCGTGGCCTTGGTTCGGAGCCTTCGAAAGCTTAGCGGCGGGTTTTGAGCTTTTGGGGCTTTTAAAGGGTGCCTAAAAAGTGCCTAGCAGTTTTCGAAACCCAATAGAAACAGCTTGTGGGGCCTAGGGCGGCACCATGGTGCCGTATAGGAGCTTTCGAAAGCTGCAGCGGACGGTTTTAAAGGTGCCTAAAACGTGCCACGTAGCAGTTTCGAAACCCAATAGAAACAGTTTGCAGGGCCTAGAAGCATCGTACTTGGATGCCAAAGTCTTGGTTCGGAGCCTCGGAAAGCTGCTGCGGAAGGTTTTGAGCTTTTGAGGCTTTTAAAGGGTGTCTAAAACGTGCCACGTAGCAGTGTCGAAACTCAAAAGAACTTCTGCGGAGGTTTTTGAGCTTTTGAAGCCTTTAAAGGATGCCTAAAACGTGCCACGTAGCAGTTTCGAAACCGAATAGAAACAGTGTGTGGGGCTTAGGGGGGCACCATGGTGCCGTATAGGAACCTTCGAAAGCTGCAGCGGAGGGTTTTGAGCTTTTGAGGCTTTTTTTAAAGGTGCCTAAAACGTGCCACGTAGCAATTTTGAAACCCAATAGAAACAGTTTGCAAGGCCTAAGCAGGGTAGTACTTGGATGCCAAAGCCTTGGTTCGGAGTTTTCGAAAGCTGCAGCGGAGGTTTTTGAGACTTTGAAGCTTTTAAAGGTACCTAAACCGTGCCACGTAGCAGTTTCGAAACAGCAGAAACAGCTCGCAGAGCGTACTTGGATGCCAAGGCCTTGGTTCGGAGCCTTCGAAAGAGCTGCTGCGGAGGGTTTTGAGCTTTTGAGGCTTTTAAAGGGTGCCTAAAACGTGCCATGTAGCAGTTTCGAAACCCAAATAGAAACAGCTTGTGGGGCCTAGGGACGCACCATGGTGCCGTATATAAAAGCTTTTGAAAGCTGCAGCAGAGGGTTTTGAGCTTTTGAGGCTTTTGAGGTGCTTAAAACGTGCCACGTAGCAGTTTCGAAACCCAATAGAAACAGTTTGCAGGGCCTAGAAGCAGCGTACTTGGATGCCAAAGCCTAGGTTCGGAACCTTTGAAAGGTGCTGCGGAGGGTTTTGAGCTTTTGGGGCTTTTAAAGGGTGTCTAAAACGTGCCACGTAGCAGTTTCGAAACCCAATAGAAACAGGTTGTGGGGCCTAGGGAGGCACCATGGTGCTGTATATAGGAGCCTTCAAAAGCTGCTTGTACAGGTGCCTAAAACGTGCCACGTAGCAGTTTCGAAATCCAATAGAAACAGCTTGTGGGGCTTAGGGATATAGGAGCCTTCGAAAGCTGCAGCGGAGGTTTTTGAGCTTTTGAAGCTTTTAAAGGTGCCTAAAACGTGCCACGTAGCAGTTTCTAAACCCAATAGAAACAGTTTGCAAGGCCTAGAAGCAGCGTACTTGGATGCCAAAGCAGGCACAGGTGAAGCCACAGCCCATGCCGCACACCTACGGTGATCCCAGGCGCCGCCCCACCTAGGCCAAGGCTAGGCAGGGGTCGGCGGATATTTGCTGGTTGAATATCAACTTGAAGTGAGCATCTTCAAAAACTCGGGCAAGGTGGAGTGACTGGCCCCTGACCCCTGATGATGCTTCGTTGGTTACTGTATTTGTGTTGGGCAATTTTCTTCTTGCATTGACTGTAATTTCACAACGTAACAGATATTGTGATGCAGTGATGCGCATATATAGACAGAAATTAGAGCACATTTTGGCAATGCACGTACATGACATATTACATACCAGTAGTACCGCACAAGGCGGTGGCGGAAGTTTCAAGAATAGGAAGCCTATAGGAGAGCTTGTTGTTGTGAATCATGAATGGCAGAGCGAATCCACTGATGGACCGAAAGGTGGTTGGAGTTGTGTTTTTTGAAGTGGCTGCACTGGTTGCAGCGGTCACCTCTTCCTCAACTGCTTGATGTAGTGTGGTGTGGTGTAGCGCAGTTGTAGTTGTAGTTGGAGTGTAGAGTAGTGGATTTGTAGTTGTACTTGTAGTGTAATTAGTATGTGTGTTGTTGTAGTTGCAGTTGCAGTTGTAGTTGTGGTGTGGTGCAATTAGTGTAGTGCAATGTAGTGTAGTGTAGTTGTAGCGTAGTGTAGTGTAAGGTGGTGTAGTTGTAATTGAAGCTGTAGCTGTATTTGCAGTGGTAGTTGTAGTTGTAGTGTGGTGTAATTAGTGTAGTGTAGTGTACTGTGCGTTGTGTACTGTAGTGTAGTGTAATTAGTGTAGTGTAGTGTAATGTAGTGTAGTTGTAGTTGGAGGTGCAGCTCTATTTGTAGTAGTAGTTGTAGTTGTAATTGCAATGTAGTTAGTGTAGTGGACTGCAATTAGCGTAGTGTAGTGTAATTAGTGTAGTGTAATGAAATCAGTGTAGTGTAACATAGTGTAGTATTTTGTACATGTAGCTGTATTTGTAGTTGTAGAAGTAGTGTAGTTGCAGTTGTAGTTGTAGTTGTAGTTGTCTATTTATGTGTCTATCTGCAAGCTTGAAAACGCAGCACTTGTGCGAGACTTCCTCAATTTTTGAACTTGGCAGCATCAAAAACGAAACAATTCTGCCAGACTTCCTCAATTTTCGAAGTTGACAATGACAACAACAAAAACGAAGCAATTCTGCGAGACTTCCTTCAAAAATGGAAAGTTGAGTGCAGAGCTGACGACCTCGTACCAATGCGTTTTGCGATTTTTCCACTCCACCGTCTAAAGTACTGCGCCTGCCACGAGAAAGTGATGCCGGGTCATACGAAGTGCTGCAACTGTCACGCAAAATCATCTCAGCAAACCTGAAGATCTGATGCTCCAAAATGCAACCCGTCTCAGGAAATCAGCGCTCTGATGAACATGTCTCTTGTACTGTGCCTGCCACGGAAAATGCATCTTTGCAGATCTTCTTCAAATGTCCCACGCTTGCCATGGTTTCTGGAAATGCCACAAAACCTTCACGTTTTGCTCACTTTTGATTTTTGACAAGGTGCACAATCGCGCCTGCCGCGCAAAACAGCATCTGAACGTCCAAAAGTGCTCCGAACCCCTCAGTTTTTTGCACTCTTGACTTCGAAATGTGCTTCGCGCCACAACGGCGTGCACTTTTTCGACATCACAACTTCTAAAAGTGGTCCGAAGGTTTTGTACATTTTGACTTCGAAATGTGCTTCGCGCCACAACGGCGTGCACTTTTTCGACGTCTCAACTTCCAAAAGTGGTCCGACAATGGTGTGTTTTGTACATTTTGACTTCGACATGTGCTTCGCGCCACAACGGCGTGCACTTTTTCGACATCTCAACTTCCAAAAGTGCTCCGAACGTGAGGTGCTTTTAGCTTTTTCACTTGCAAATGTGCTTCGCGCCACAAACGGCGTGCGCGTTTTCATCAATCATCTGGCCACATGGCTCCGCACCCGCCGCTTTAGCGAGCCTACTTTTCGACCCGCCGGAGCCACAAATCATTGGAAAAACACAGCGTGCCGCGACTTTCCTACCTTTTCACGCACTTGGAACTTCTTTCTTCTGAGACTTTCTCTTTTTGATCTTCTTTCTTCTTCTCTTCTCTTCTCTTTTTGATCTTCTTTCTTCTTCTCTTCTTCTTCTCTCCTCTTCTCTTCTCTTCGCTTCTCTTCTCTTCTCTTCTCTTCTCTTCTCTTCTCTTCTCTGACTCTTCCCATCTCTGCTTTTCATCTGTCCATATTGTCGGAAGTTTGACTTCTAAACCTCCTTCGATTACATATGAGATATCACATATCACATATTACATACTACATATCATATTACAAATATATAGTTACATATACACAAATATATAATATAATTACATATAATTACATATACATATACATATATATATATACACATACACATACATATACATATACATATACATGAACATATACATATACATATACATATACATATACACAGACATACACGTAGACATGTACATCTACATCTACATCTACATATTCATATCCATACATAATGTTGTTTCTTGATTTGTGTAAGGGGTTTTAATAGTAAAATCTTTCGCAAATCATGTTACTCAGTTGTGACCATTATTTCCTTGGGTTTAAAGTCAAAAACATATCTCTCGCGAACCCGGCATACACTAGTCTAAGTGGTTTCAATTCTAGCCCAGTTCCCGTCAGGTTTGATACTAGCTCGCACTTGTATGATAATATTCATTGCCTCTAGAAAAATCAGAATGCTAGCAAAGTAATTTCGGCTCTAGGACGAGAAACAATGGAATACAGCAACATACATAGATGCATGCATACATGCACCGTTTGCAAGTATGTAATCCATTCCAATCTGCCAGGCGCTCTTCCTGTGCCTCTGTACCTTGGGCTGCTTCTATCGCAGGAGGTTTCGCGAGAGCCGTGCATTTGATGAATTGCCCAAGGTGCACCATGTGGCTTCGCATTGCTGTCGTTGAATTCAACGGATTCAATGGGAACAGCGACCAGACATGGAGGAATCACTGGATACAGTGGCTTGAAATCATCATGTCAAGTGATGATGGCATGTCATGGCAAGAGATGGCGACTTATTCGAAAAGTTATGGCACATGTTTCAAACAGAGTGCAACGTCCGCTAGAGCAGGTGATGGGGAAGACGAACCTGGACTTGCCCACCCTCAAGCCGCAAAAGTACATTGAGGCCTCCGACAGCGTCACTCAACTGCAGAAGCGACAGCGAAAGCGAAATCCGCCCGAACACATCTCAGACTACCAAAATGTCAGGCTCCTGAATTTCAAATTTATATAATTTCTATGTCTACAATATATATATATATATATGTATGTATGTATGTACGTACGTATGTATGTATGTATGTATGCATGTACGTATGTATGTATGTATGTATGTAGGTACACATGCATATATGTATCGGTAAAGTCCATCCAAGAGCTCCAACCCATATGCTGACATAATCTGACATACACGTCCCCACCCCCAACACCTAACCCTAATCCCCCCACTCACCCCCCAAGCCTAACCCTAATCCCCCCCATCCCCCACCCCACCCCACCCAAACCTAAAGGTCTGAACTTTGCACGTGGTATGAAACACCACTGTAATAAGATGGAAAAAGCTATTGAATGGACTATACCTATATGTATATTTAAATATATTATGATTTTAATATATAGATAATGTACTATAATACAAAAGATCATAATTTAATATAATACAATATAATATATACTAAAATATATAAAATATATATACTAAAATATAATGCAATGAATTATAACATAGTGCGGTGTAATGTAATACAATATAAAATCATCAAATATAATAAATTATCATTTCAGATCATATACTATTATATAGTATGATATGACTTGATTTGATTTAATACAATATAATATAACATAACATAGTAAAATATAGTATCTAATAATATAGAATAAAATTTAAGATAAAATTATAAAAGAATATAATATAAAATAAGATATCATATAATATAAAATATAGTTTAACATAATATAATATAACATAATATATTAAAATAAAATAAGATATATTTTGATATAATATAATATAGTATAATAAAATGTAATCTTTAATTTAATATAAAATATTTTTTAATAGCTCATAAAATTTACAATAAAATGCGATATTTAATTTAATAAAAAATAATATTGTATAATAAAAGATAATTAGTTTTATAATATAACATAACATAATATGTTTTTTTTTTTTTTTTTTAAATGATATGTCATAAAATATTATATATGCTGTAATGTAATATAGGATAATATCATTTAATATAGTATAATATAGTCTAAATGTATTTCACTATAATTCAATAAAATACAATATAATTCAATAAAATAAAAAATACATAAAATGATATAATATGATTTAATATGATATAACATGATTTAATACAATATAATATAATATTTTTTAAATGATATAATGTAATAAAATAAAGTAACATAATATATATATACATACACATACAGACACACACACACACTCTATGCCACATGTTGACAATTGGAGGCAGTTGGGGCCAGTTGCAGTAGCACAAGCCGAGGATGAGGAGTACCGGACCTTCTAGAAGCAGATCTACTTCGGTGTAACCACACCACATTGTACAGACCTCGGCTCTGTCCATGTCAGGCACTGACCCATAAGCTTTGCACCACAGGATTGGCATGCCAGAGGGAATGGGGCATGTATGACCCGAAGTGGGCACCCCGGAAACTGATGAACTTATGAGGCTTTAAGATATTGTACCAACTGGTGTGCTGACATGGGCAGTGGAAATCCAATAGTAGACGGCTGTGTGCTGCATGTTGAAGAATTTGGTCAAAGGTGAAACATTTCCACCTTTTGACTGCCAAGATGAGATGCCACAGATCCAGACTTTTTCCTTTCCACCGGTTTTAGCTTACCAGCTGACGGGCCCCTATCGTGCAGCAATGAAATCAAAGAGGAGGTTGCTGCACGCTTGGAAACACACGACAAATATGTGCATATACAACTCATGTATAGAATTCTATAGTTATATGCATACATAGATGAAACCGAGTAGTAACTATCATACGATCTATCCACAGTTTTTGTCATTGATCATATGGTTAAAAATTGGGGGTCCAGCCTTGACTGGTTTAAGCTTGACAGCTGGTATAGATGATGGATGTATCTCAGGGTCCGAGCGTTCAAGACGCTTGTTCCATGCACTTGACCGCCAGCAGTTGAGTATCCACTTGGACCGGGAGTGAAGTCACTCTGTCAGTGGCCACGCTATGGTGTGAGACCATACGACTGAAAGGTGTGAAAGTTCAAGGAAGATGGATCCGATGCGTCCGTCACTTCTTGTTTCCGGTCTCAAAAAATCATGATTGCGATGGAAACAAAAAGGTAGATATCTTGCACTTGTGCTCCTGTTCCCCTGGCTTGATCCACTCACGGATGTCATTCCCCTATGTGACCCTAAGCAACTGCAAGACAAAAACATCCTTGCTCAATGAGGTTTGCTGCCCACAGAGCATTGCTGTCTACGCCCAGGACATGGGAGATGATGTGAGGAAACACATGGCAGCTGTCCAACAGCTACACAGTACCCAGAGTTTGTAGCTTGATGCCAGGCAGTTCCGGATCCGCAGCCACTCAATTCCTGCAAGCTTCCTTTTTTTCCGCAGTCTTTGCTACCAGCATGGCATCCCTGCAAGGGGCAGAGAGATCCTTCCGCTCAGAGGAATCATTTAAGGACTTGACGGCTACACCCGATGTGGATCCTTCTGGTGGCAGCTCTCATGGAAATGAAGGGGCCTCCCTTGCCCCATCAGGTGCTTATGACTCTCATGTCTTGGTGGAGCATCAGCAAGGCAGTCTCACCATGTTTGTTTCACACCAGTGGCTGGGACATCAACATCCAGATGTTGCTGGGGAGCAGATGGATGTGCTGCGCAGTTCCTTGGAGAATCTGATCCAGACTGTGACCATGGAAGAGACTGTGCTCATGCAATTCACCGGAGTTCGCTCGAAATTCCCAAAGCCAGCCGATCTGAAGAAGGCGTTTATTTGGATGGACTGGTTTTCAATTCTGCAAGTTGTGGCTGCGCATGATGAGGCTGCAAAGTTGCAGGCTGCCCGCGATGCTGAGCTTGTTATACGATCTATCCCTCTCTTTGTTGCAGCTTCGGATGTGTTCCTGGCTCTTGTGCCGCGGCTTCACCATAAAGACACACTTCGGGAGTGCAGCCATTCTTCTTGGGTCGCAGGGCCATGAATGCAGCTGCCGACCCAACAGCGAAACAATTGGCGCACGATCATGGAGCTGGATACAACAGAGTGGCGCAGGAACGACGCGACGCTGCCGTGTGGGTCTCTACAGCTGCGCAGCGACAAAGCATGGTGACACGCTCTTGGTGGGACCTTTGCTTGCCTCATTTTCCTTTTCGAAGTGAGGCCTGGCAACCGCGCAACTAGCTGGAACAATACTGGCGTCTCAACTGCGACTTCGTCGTGCAGGTTGACGTCTCATAGAACAACGACATCAACAACATAGTTCTTGGGTCGGGCATGGGTGGTGCAGGCTCGAACTGTGGTGCCATTTGCTCTCCACTCAGTCTGAGTTCCCAATCACGGTGGCCTACGGTTCAAAGCATTTGCAGTTTGCTATGCCCATGCAGTGGGTGAACAACTTTGTGCATGAAGGTACTTTCACCGTGGGGGCAGACAGACACGAGTGCTGCCAGGTGGTTCGAAAAGCGTTGGACGACAAGCTCGACAGGTGGGTGAGGGATGTTTGAATTTTGAGTTAAGATAAAGAGCAGCTTCTCCGGATTTTAAAACAGCTGACGCGTTTCTGTCTAAGGGCAGTGGCCCAACCTGTTTACAGGCTCCTGTTGGAGAAGAAGAAGGAACAGTATCGTTTTTGTCTCGCCAAATGCCAGCAGATTGCTGGGCTTCCCATTCTATCCAGATCGCTCAACTGCTTCATGACAGACTTCCACTTCGAGTCAAAGAAATCACTTCAGCAACAAAAAGGTATTGGGCCGATGGCCTGTGCTGCATTATCAGGTGATGCCCAGTTATTGGTCCAATTGCTGGAACAGAAGGCCATCCTGGAGACATCTTCTTTGCTAATCTCAGAGATCGACATGTGGCCAGGCCAAACCCCCGTGCACTTTGCCGCCTCTGCCGGTGAGGCGGCGGGAGGCGTGTTGGCAGAACTGCTGCGGCTGCGGGCCGATGCCAATGGCGCGCGCTTCGGCGCCAGGAGCTGCCTGGCGCTGTGCCGGTCGCCTTTGGCGGTGGAGCTGCTGGTGCAGTACTGGGGCGATGTGAACCGAACATCCGCGTTGGTGGGAGCCGCTCCATTGTGCGAGCTGGTCTGCAGGGCAGCCAATGTGGCAACGGTGGCAAAACTCATAGAGCACAAAGCTGATGTGAACCAGTTGGGATCTGGAGCTGGGATGCCACCTTTGAGTTGGCTGGCTGTGAATTTGAGCAATCCTTACTGTATCTGGGTTCAAACAAAAATACACACATCTCATATACATATGGATTGTACATGAGGATTTGTCATGGTTGTTTCAAAATCATTTTCCTTTTTCCTGAAATCACTAAAGTATTTCTTCGCTCACAATCCATGCCCAAGTTTTTTTGCTGGGTTCATCATCATATGATATGCATTTTTTTCAGTGTTGTGGGGAGTTCAGGAATGGAGACTGGCAGGAACAGTTGCTTGTGGAGAACTTGACTACTGCAATTGTCTGGATTCAGGGTGGGAGCAGTTTTCAATGATTTTGAATTTCATGTGAAACTGTTGCTAAAGTTTCACAAAAGCAGTGGCGAAAGTTCAGGTGGCTCGGGAACCCACACAGAGCAGGGGATAAAAATCATTGAACCTTTCTGCGTGCCTTTTTGGAGTTGATGACGCGCACGGGTTTTGCGTGCAGATTGAGTACTTCCCAGTGGCAAGTTAAAACATCCCCCAAACATCAAACATGCAGTTCGTGAAAGTTTGGCTACAATATCTTTTGGCCAAGAACGGCTGCGTCGGGATGACAAAAACATTACCAGTATAAATCCAATATACATATATAATTTATATATACATAATATATATATATATATATATATCATTTATATTTAAATACTATATAATTTATGTATATATATATAAAAAACAATATATAATAATTATATATATAATATGCATAAATTATATATAATATATAAACATAAATGATATATATATATAGATTATATATGAACATAAATGATTTATATAGATTATGTATATATAAATTATATATATACACATTTAAATTATATATATATTAAATAAACATATATATAATTATATATAAATTATAAATATATATATATGTACAAATATATCACACATACGCAATATACTCACGTTTTACTTTCCTCCAGACATAGGTTAAAAGCACACCCAGCTGATGGTGGTCAAGAATAGCTGAGATCCCTATGAGCCAGGAACTGCGGAGGTGGAAAAAACCCAAAAACATTTTCGCCACCTTTCACCGGTCCTTTTGAAAACCAACCATTCAATCCAAGCCTCCGGTTTTGCTGACCAGGCACAGAAGTGGCTCAGCTCCTCCTTCAATCGCGAGCCGACATCAACTGTCGGGTTCAAATGGGTGGCATCTTTCGATTCCTGGAGGATTTCGAAGCTATCTGCGCCTCAGATCTTGCAGCAGCAAGTCGCAGTGGAAGGTGCTTGGTCTTTGGTTCAGTGAGGGAGGGGCGAGTCCACTGGCGCCAGCTTTTCCAGCAACGAGTCTTTCATCGAATTTCTGATTTTCTGCCCGTGCCCAAATTGACGCTCATTGTGCCATGGACTTGGCAAGACATGCGAGCACTCGCAGATGGAAACTCAGGTGGATGTGCCTGAGGAAGAGATGATTTCAGTGCATTTCTGAGAAGTGAAGGTGCTGCAAGCATTCTTATGTTGAGGGCCCCTCATTGTGGATTACAATTACAAGAAATATGACTGAACTATCATCTATGCAACGTGGTGCCAACATGTACCTGTGACGTATTCAGGACCTGGACATGGTGGAACATTGGCTAGGCATTTCTGAGGTGTTTGTGCAGATCACCAAAAGATCAGGAAAGATCAGCGATCCCTGAGACCCTCTATCACTTTAACTAAGTTGACCAGAGCCTTGTGCATGCAATTTAGGTTTCACGTTAGCGGACAGCTGAGCTTCATAAAGTGTTTTTATTTTGTTTTCAAGCCAAAAATGGGAGCGCGTTGCAACGGAAGTGAAAGCAGATCCAGCATCATAAATTTCAAGGTTCGTGTTTGCTTGTCACATATGGAAGGGTGGTTGTTCCATTCACGATGTTTAAAGGGTAGTTAAGAAAGGAACGCTTGGGAAAGAGTAAAACCATCTCCATACAAATTCAGGTGATAGGCATTGTTTTTTTTAACACATTCCTTTCGGATTGTATTTGGGGTTGTGGAGGAAAACATGTCTCGATTATCTCTTGTGCTGCTGATCCTAGAAACTTGCACGAACCAGTGCCTATTTAGGATAGCCACCTACCACAGCGGGGTTCGTACCAGGATATTGATATTTCTGTATCCTGGTGGTTTCCCAACATTATATTTGCTTCTTGTGCTGATGACAGGATGCTGCCATGCTTCGCCGGAACATCCCTCACTGATCTTGAGCTGAACGCTTTCCAGGAATTGGAAAGGCGGTTTTCCCGCGTCCCAAAGTCGGAATTGGATGTTGCCTGTGGGGTTTTCTTCGTCAATCATCCACGCAGGATCATTTTGCCAACTTGCATCAGCAATCTTGGAAAAATACAGAAAGTAGAAGAGGAACTGCCAAATTTTCGAAACTCCATTGAGCTGCTGCGCCTATCCATTATCGTTGGACCAGCACTCTCCCGAAGTTGGAGCTGTGGCAACACGGTCTCAAGTATCTTCTGCAGGATCTTTTTCCAATGGCGAAGACTTGGAAATCTCGAACTAGATGTGGGAAAATGTATGGAAATGTGAGAACATGATTCCTTGCCAGAATCTGCTGAAGGTCTGTAGAATTTCCGCTTCGCATGGTGAAGTCTTTGAGCTGAGGCTTTGCTGTTCAAAACCACCGGTGATGGCAGTTTGCCCGCACACGCGCAGACTTGCAATGATACGCACATGGTGGAGCGCTTTAGATTTACAGGATTAGAGGCTTAGAAGAGACTTTGCATTTCGAGCCAAACTTAGTATGGCAGAGAGAGCTTCCATTTAGATCACACCGCATTCCTTGCTATCTCAAAATTGCATTGGCTTTTACAACCTGGGTGCAGCCATTGGCTCTAGCTGCTACACAAGACAATGTTGAAAACAAGAGTCATCTCAGGATGTCCACAGCGCAAGGAATCAGCAAAATAACAGCAGAAACTCATAGCTGCCATCGCTTGTAGCGTTGTGCCTTGAACTCTGGAAGGAGAATCGTCTATGGTAAGATTTGTTTGGGGGAGTATCATTGGGTTGGTTTGCGGAAATATCGGCAGGATGCCGCTACCTTTTTTTCTCCAAACAGGTCAGAGGTTTCTCCTGATTTTCCTTTTACAATCAAGGCTGGCAAAATGGACACCGAAGGCTGAAATTCTTGGCACATGATATCAGCCCATGGCTTGCAGGACTTCACGAGGAAAGATGGTCCTGATCGAAGATGTGGATGATGAACCCACCAAGGTAGAGGCCTGGCATCACCATCCGTGAGAACAGTTTTCTGCAACTGTTCCATTGGCACGGACTGAAGTGCTGATTTAAAAAAAAAGTCGACATCACTAGGACCACTCGGAGGTATCATAGTGAACTGACAGGGGCAAGTCCCATTTACTGGACCTCGTCGCAAAGTCTGGTCCTGGAGAGTGTAAAATCGACCTCCGGAGGCAAAGCCGTCTTCCGAGTGGAGGCGCATTCAGGTGGTTGAGGCGGATTCCGATGATGATGCGGAGGCACAGAGCCGACAGTGTCAAGGGCTTGGAGTTGCCAACTCAATGATGGGGTTAGAGAAAAACCGGGGAAAACAGGATGAGACTGGGCCGACCCTGCAAACATCCCAACTCATGATATCCCATGTCTGTGTATTTAACGGTTTTTCCTGTATTTTTTGGGTGATTCAACGGGGCTCCAGGCGAACGTGGAGCCGCCCAAAGCCAGTCGACCACAGCGAGTTTGGTCAGATCCATGCCCGGATCTGGAGATCACGTGCTGGACCCAAGAAATTTGGTCATGATTTGTGGGACAGTTGACTACCACAAAAGCACAATATCATCACACATCACGACGACATATCATCACGACATCATCACGACATATCCTCGCGTATCATTGCGACATATCTTCACATATCATCACATTTCCATCATCTCCATACATTTTCACCCATTTTCCCGATATTTTTCCCTGGTGATGAAATCAGCTGAGGTGCACCGTGGCTGGAATCGAGGACGCCAAGAGTCGTGGCAATCGTCACCTGGCGACATCCAGGGTCTCCTCCATGCTCGGCCACCAGATATGTCTGTGGGTCAATACCTATCATATAAGATGTACATACAATATATATATGTACATACATAATATATACTACAAGTACACACACATGTATATATATATAAATACACTGCATACATAAATGAATATGTATATGTATATGTAAATGTATCTGTATATGTGCATGTATATGTGTATGTATGTAAGGTATGTATGTAATGTAATGTAATGTAATGCAATGTAATGTAATGTCGTGTCATCTAATGTATGTATGTAATGTAATGTATGTATGTAATATATGTATTGAAGTATTGTATGTAATGTATGTAATGTATGTAATCTATGTATGCATGTATGCATGTATGCATGTATGCATGTATGCATGTAATATATGTATTGTATGTAATGTATGTAATCTATGTATGCATGTATGCATGTATGCATGCATGCATGCATGTATGTATGTATGTATGTACGTGGGTATGTATGCAAGTTATGTATGTAATGTAATGTAATGTAATGGAATGGAATGGAATGGAATGTAATGCAATGTAATGTAATGTAAGTTATGTATGCATGCATGGATGTATGTATGTATGTATGTATGTATGTATCTATGTATGTATGTATGTATGTATGTACGTATGTATGTATGCATGCATGCATGCATGCATGCATGCATGCATGTGTGCATGTATGTTTGTATGTTTGTATGTTTGTATGTTATCATAATTTCTGTTAAATCATACCGGTTGGGGAAATGAAAATTCATTTACCAACTATTTATTGGTGTTAACAGAAGGGTACCAGGGTTTTGACCCATAACCATCATTTCATGTGAACTTAGGACATGTGCACAGCAATAAGGCCTCTATGTGGATGGCAAACTGGCAGAGAGTGAAAGGCTGGAGGGTTTTTGCAGTCAGAGAATTCGGTTTCTCCCCGTACATTGAAAGGGGGGCACAACAATTACAATCGACGAGTTGTCGTTTGCGTTGGAACTTGATCTTGCCAGTCAAGTATAGCTTGTATCTTTTAAGGGGCTGAGCCGATTCTTGAGAATTGCAGTCTTTGGAGAACTATTTCTGCACCACATCCTGTTTTGGCAGCTGGAGATTCGTACGTACACCAAGGCATCATTCCAAATACAGGATGTTCTCCAGAGATCCAAAGAGAAAGCACACACTTTCATGATGGGCCGGAATTCTTTGGACCTCGAACTCTTGCCCATGAAGATGATTCAACACGTGGGCATGGGTCAAAATCCAAGGTCCAATGGGTCAGAGATGTTGGCCAATTGGTCAAATTCTTAGGCATTTTGGGGACCCAATTTTGACCCATGCGCACATCCTTTTTGACTGCGTGCATCCTTGGCTAATGGCAGGTGGTTCACCAAAGCCATTTGGTTTTACGAGCCCCTTGGCTGCACCAACTCCCGGAGAGAGAGAAAGTGGTCTGGGTGTGCACCACTCTGGTAGCAGTGATTTCAATTCTTTCCCTAGAACAAATGGAGAGGTATGCTGATTTTGGGCCCCAGATTAGTGCTGCCAAGGTAGATTTTTCTGGGGCATCGGGCGGAGGAGTTGCTGCTCAGTGACTAAGGCATCCCAACTCGGCTTAGCAAAACTTCTCAATCTGAGGAAGCCACGTTGGCTATTTGAACACACAAATTTTCTTCGACCAGGACTTCCACCAAAGTGATCCAGTTGATCCTAGCGTAACTCCATACCGAGGTCGGGCAAGGTCAGAGAGGTCCCAGGCTGTGGCTGATGGCCATGGTATTTGAAATCTGGGAAGGGGATGAGATTTGCAATACAGAGCTGAAGAGTAGCCTTTCTTTGTCAGGCTGATTACAGATTTTTGCTTTGCCAGATTGCTTGTCAGCTGCTTTTCAGCCTCCAGGGTCGCAATACTTCTTTCAACGGCGTTGGTAACAGGTAACAGGGTAATTACTTCACCAGGAGTATGGCCCACAATCGTAATCTTATAGGTTATGTGTATATATATATGTATACATACATACATGCATACATACATACATACATACATACATACATACATACATAGATACATACATACATACATACATACCTACCTACCTACATACATACATACATACATACATACATACAGATATATATATATATACGCATAAATAAATATATATATATATACGCATATACAAATACATATACAAATACATATACATACACATAGACAGTGACATAGACATCGACATAGACACATACATACATACATACATGCATGCATGCATGCATGCATGCATGCATGCATACATGCATACATGCATACATGCATACACGCATACACGCATACACGCATACACGCATACACGCATACATGCATACATGCATACATGCATACATGCGTACATGCATACATGCATACATGCATACATGCATACATGCATACATACATACATACATACAAACATACATACATACATACCTACATACCTACATACCTACATACCTACATACCTACCTACCTACCTACATACATACATACATACATACATACATACATACATACACACACATATACATATACATATACATAAACATATACATATACATCTACATATACATATAAATACGCATACATACATACATACATACATACAGACACAGACACAGACACAGACACAGACACAGACACATACATACATACATACAAACATACATACATGCATGCAAGCATGCATGCATGCATACATGCATACATGCATACATGCATACATGCATACATGCATACATACAGATATATACATACATACATACATACATAATTACATACATACGTACATACATACATACATACATACATACACCCGCATATGTATATATATATATACACACATTTACATTATATATATATATATATATATGTAACATGTATACATATACATATATATATATATAAATAATAAAATGATTCTTAATGGGACAAATTATGAACCACTGGATTTTGGGTATGCTTTGGAGCAACTTTCATGGTGCTGCCTGGGGGGAAGTGCTGGAGCGGAGGCGATCTGCGTTGTGCCTTGCACACCAACAGAGCCGCATGCCTGGGATGACATTGAAGGACAAGGACTGGAGATAGTTCATTTAAGACTGTTCAGCTTGTGGAGCTCAGTTGCGCTTCGAGGTTTCCGCAAAAAAAATGGTACCTTTTTAGGGGGATCACTAGAGGGACAAATGTCCAGCTCCTGGGCAGTTCCTCCAAGGCCTTGGCTCGTTTGAAGCTGCAACGCTTTGCAGATGCGGCCAGGGGGCCCAGACCTGGATTGTTTGGTTTATCCTGGGATCCGGTCGTGATCATCCCTTTGAAACCCAAGGATTCCAAACCATCCCACCAGTGTATTGGTTGAAAAACCAGCGGATAAACAGGCAGAAGACATGAAGAAATGAGATGAACAAACCAGGAGGAAAATTGAGACACTTCTAGACTGGTCAAAGGACGCAATCGCCATCTCTATTTCCTTTCGCGGGAGCCTTCAGGGTCCCGACCCAGGAGCACGACTGCAGCACAGTGCTGGAAGAAAAACCGGAGAATGGCAAGGCCCAGACAACTGCTTTGAGGGGCAAGAAACCAACTTTCAACGACTCCAAGAACAGATGTTTGGTTTGACACAAAGATTGTTTATGTTTAAGCCCAAGCATTGTAGGAGTTTTGACTGGGGCGAAGCAGAAACATCCGTTACCCATTTTGAATGTTAGTGACTCACCTCTTCTGACGGGCTGCCCCTTGGACTTGTGATCCCACAGGTTCCACTGTATCTAAATCAATGCACGTGGAGATGGGTTTGTGTGAATACCCCCAAAATCCATGATGGGCCCCCAGGGGTCATCATCAGTTTCCCGTAATTTTCCCACGATTTTCACAATTTTTCAAGTGCCACAAATAGGCTCGGTACCGCCGAGCGACAGCTCGATTTGAGCAAGGGAAGCTGGTGCCTGCTTTAGAGGCCGGGGGAACGGAGCTGGACACGGTCGATTCCTCACAAGGGATTTCACTAGGAAAAATTGGAATTTCATTAGGAAACCATAGGATTTCATCAGGAAACAAATGGAATTTATCATGAAACAAACAGGATTTAACCAGGAAAAATGGGGATACGATGAAGATCGGGATTTTACGATTCAACAATATCCAGTGGTGTTTTAAAATTGGGTTTACCCCCCAAAGCGGCTATTTTGATGGAGAAAATTGCCGTTGGCCAATGGATTTCGGGGTACCGTATTTTCAGACAAACCTCGACGGTATAGACAATCTCCAAAGCGGATGGTGGTATGAAGTATGCTAAGTATGCCTACTGGGAAAGACTTTTGAACACATGGAACATGAAGAGGACGATAGATACATTGGACTTTCACCAAGTGAGGGTTCACAATGGCCTCATTGAAATGCTTCTCCAACAATCTCTGGGCAGAAGGCATATCCGGCATATCCCATTGGTAAATTTAAGGGTACCCACTCCACTTGGGTCCGTCCGAGTCAACCTCATGGCAATGCCCCGAAGCTCGGTATTGTCGTGATTGCAATCCACCAACTGGGAGTCAACGCTCATAGCACTTGGCAGGATGCCAAAAAGGCCTTGCTGTCCTTGCCCACTGATTCACGTTTGGCACTCTGTCAGCTGGGATAGGGTTGGCAGTTGTGGTGCCCAGAGCTGATTCGAAGAATGCTGGGAAGGGATCTTTGGAAGATAGGGCAGTATCGTGGACAAATTTTGATTTTCCAGTGATTTCCAGAAACTCATTCGCTCTTTCCCCATTGGTGAACATCCATGAAAACCAAGCCCCTGGACCTCGCCTTTTCGTCCGGACTTTGGCTCAGTTCCGTTCCGTTTTTGGCATTTACGGGGTTTGGAGCGTGAAGCTCAAGAGCCGCACGCCACAAGCTCTAAGCGCTGACACTGGTCGCCCAACTGTTGATTCAGGCCTCCACCTACCAGAGCTTGTAGTGTGCTTCCATCGCTGGCTGCCACAGTCCGAGCCAAGGTCCCAAAAGTCAATTCCAGTATCAGGTCAAGCATTTGCTGGTGGTGTGATTCACTGGTCGGTTTGGATCGGCTCTTTTTTTAAGGATTCGGCAGACCAGCGACCTGGTTAAGTCACAATAGGTGTGCTAGTGCTGTTGCATTTGCCAATCGGCGCAACAAAGCCGCCTATCATTTTTCAAGAGAGCTACGTGGTGAGAAATGCCAGGCGTGCTGGTCGCTTGGACGAAATGTGTGTTGAGGGTACTGAGATGTTCATCTCGTTTTGTAAATGGCCAAAGAACCCAGCCTGATTGGTAGGTCCAATGCCTAGGGTTGGACAGTTTCTGAGGTTATAGCCGCCATGACTATTCACCAGTTACTAAGCGGGATGAACATCAAACTATGGGCACAAACAGATGCAGAGGCGTCGACGTGGGACCACATGATACGATTGTACAGGAGGATGGCTGGGATGTGATCATGCCAGTGGCTCCGGTGGAATTTTTCCATTATTTTTCCAGGTTTGGTGAGCCTACATGAGCTTACACCAGTCGCTACCTGCCGAGGCAGCAAACGGATGGTCTGCATGGAACCCTCATCGCTTCCAGATGGTCAGGAGCTGCCAGTCAGACGAAATTTTACAACATGGCCACGAAGTATCAGGGGGGTAGGACCAGGTTTTTGTATGACTCAAATGAAACTTCCAAAACCTGCCGATCTGATCTAGAACAAGGTTAATTGCCAGATGTTTTGGGTGAATCTTTCGACCTTTCCCGGACATCGCGGCGCGAGGAAGCTGGAGGATGCGCCTCGCAACAATGGCCGGGTTTTGTTGATGAAAGACACCCTCAACTCGATGCTGGTGGCAGTAAAACAGGCCGGGGGTCGACCATCGTGTGATGTCGTGTGTGCGGACGGGTTGGGTCGTTTTTCCCCTCGTAAAGCATTCCGACGGCAGGTGCCAACCTGGTGGATGCTAGGAAATCACTGCAACTGGGCAGAATGACCCTCCAGAGGACCTAGGCTTGACCCTGGCAGTGGTTTCGAGGAGAATAATCACGCTGTTGGATACCAAAAATCTTGATCTCACAACATGGGCATTCTGGCAACTCTTAGCACATCTTGCATCCATACACACATATTCATATATTCACACGAGTATTTTGGCCCTTGGTATCATTTGCCCTGCACTGCACAAGCAGATTACTTTTATGCAGTCTTCGAGAGAACCAGAAGTGGCGGCCGGACTGTTCCGAAATGGGGGGTAAGGCCGGACAAAACATGGTACTACCCATCCGATCCATCCGATCCATCCGTTTGCGAGATGCCTTGAGACGAGCAGTGATAGAACCCCCTGTTGGTTGATTAAAGTCGGTTAAAGTTGATTAAAGTTGATGATTCACAATTGTTACCCAATATATCGAGGATTATCAAAATCCATTAACCGGTATTCTCAGGGACGCTCAATCCTCACAAGGATCACCCAGGTAGTGAACTTCACCCAAATGCTAAGGCGAATTCCAGACCGCGTATCCATGTGAGACAGAGATGCGACTTGCTCGAAGCTGGGTATGGTGGCACATACATCTGGATGTAGATGGACAAATGAATCAGCAATGCCAATGCTGCTTATAAGCCTATCTACAGAGTGCTTTCAGGCCCGAAAAACACCCCTAAATTGAATAGTGAACTATAGAATCACGACCTCCCAAACACCTTCTTTTTGCCTGCAAGAGTAAATCGGATTGGCACTGCATGATTGAACGGTTTCGTTTCGAACATCCCTGGGGTGTTCTTCCTGCGGCCCTTGACGAGGCCTTGGATGGATGTGGCGTACTCCGCTTTTCTCAAACAGGCTGATGGTTTTGCCTGGACACTTCAGCTAGTAGCAGGTTGGATGTTTCATGATGGTTTGAATAGCCAGACCTGTACTCTAAAAATCAGGATGTGCCCTGCAATGGGGTAAATCCAAAGATAAACAACCCCCAATTTCATCAGAAACCGGTGGTAGAAACCATCCCTAAATGATTTATATGGTGGGTCATTATTGGATCTACCACATTACTCAAGTTACTTGGAGCTTCGAGACAGCTTCACGTGCTGCCCTAGGTTGGCTTCCACTGGGCATGCGAGCTGCTGGGTGTTTATCGCGATGAGACTTGCACTTACATCGTCTCTCGGATAGAATCGGTCAGTTTGGACAAATCAGAAAAAATCTGGAGCACTTTTTTTTGAGGAAAGGCAGGCAAAGCCTGGTGGGGTCACAATTTGAGGGCCGACCGGGCCGACCGCAGATGGTCAAGTTTTTAGCCTTCCATCCAATTCGAGGGGTCTCCAAGTTTTATCGCCCCATGTCACAATCTTGGCCTTCCAAGAACTTCCAGTCTGATTCTAACTGGTCAAACCAGCCTTTTCTTTGGTGGTTAATGTTTTACATATATATATATATATGTATACATATGATACCAACACGATCCCATTCCCGGAAAATAAGAATATCTAGTTCTGATATCTAATATAGTCGAAGGAAGTTTAGAAGTCAAACTTCCGACAATATGGAGAGATGAAAAGCAGAGCAGGGCAGAGGCAGAGAGAAGAGGAAGATTAGAAGAGAGAAGATCAGAAGAGAAAGAGTAAGA
>Ga0126342_10002201_pt1 | contig 29819 bp, 20 predicted proteins | sample Cyp1metagenome_FD_92528 | JGI IMG/M metagenome (GOLD analysis project Ga0126342, IMG submission 92528) | Coral microbial communities from Lord Howe Island, Old Settlement Bay, Australia - Cyphastrea 1 metagenome | ecosystem: Host-associated > Invertebrates > Cnidaria > Coral ...
CATGTTAAAATATAGGAGAGTAAATTTTGTCATATATTGTATATTGGGGGGGGAAATTATGGGGATATATATATATTTATATATATATATATATATATATATACATATATATATATATACATATATATATATATACATATGTCTATGTGTATGTGTATGTATATGTATACTGTATATGTATATGTATATGTATATGCATTTATATACACGTATAAATGTATATGTGTATATGTGTATACATGTATATATGTGTCTACATATGTACATTTGTACATATGTATATGTATATATGTATATATGTATATATGTATATATGTATATATGTATATATGTATTTATGTATATATGTATATATGTATATGTGTATATGTGTATATATGTATATATGTATATACGTATATATGTATATATGTACATATGTATATATGTATATATGTATATATGTATATATGTACATATGTATGTGTATGTATATATATGAATGTATATGCATGTATACATGTATATGCATGTACATGCACGTATATGCAGGTATATGCACGTATATGCAGGTATATGCATGTATATGTATGTATATGTATGTATATGCGTGTATATGCGTGTATATGCGTGTATATGCATGTATATGCATTTATATGCATGTGTATGCATGTATATGCATGTATATGCATGTTTATGCATGTTTATGCATGTTTATGCATGTATATGCATGTTTACGCATGTATATGTATGTTTATGCATGTATATGCATGTATATGCATGTATTTGCATGTATTTTTATGTATATGCATGTATGCATGTATGCATGTATGTATGTATGTGTTTGTATTTGTATTTGTATTTGTATTTGCATAAATATATATACATATATATATATACATATATTGGGGTGGTTCTGAAATTGGGGATCCCCAAAACCATGGGTTTCAATACTAAAATGGTCATCCATGACTTGGATTTGGGGATAGCCCCATTTTAGGACGCCACAGAGGTACCCAAAGGTGGGCTCTGCCTCATGACCGCACCCAGCAGGGAAATATCTACGTTGACTTTGATGCAACCATCTACTTAGGGAGTACGACCCACTTGGTAAGTCGGATAATACCATATATAGAATATCTCGAGCTAGATTATAGATTATTAAATTGTATACGGGATACGAACGAGTTACAGTACAAACTGGGATCGATAACCAGAGGGATCCTAGCTGCTTACTAACCAAGTCCGCCAATTGTGTTGCCTTGCTCTGAACGGGTTCATAGCCATAAATAATGCTTACCACATCTTACCACCCATATTTGTTGCCTAAAATCCCTTATGTTATTCGGCAAACAAAAAAAAAACACGCATTTCGCCAAGCATTCCCAAACGGACCGAAACCCATTCAAAAAGAATCGTTTTCCTTCCTTCTCCAGTTCCCAAAAAATCCACAGCCAATTTGCCACAGCTCCTCGCCTGCAAAGCATCCCAGGGTGATACCAATAAGTTTTCCCGCCAGCGTTGTCAGCTTCGCCGGTTGCATGCGCTCCTGGAAATAACCCGGTACGACCCGACCACAGGGCTCCACTTAAAGTTTAAAGATGATTACAAGCAACATAACTGGGAATATCACACAGAATTGAGAACGTAACTGGAAGAAATGGTGGAGGGTATTACATTAACACTGGAGATCTGAGCCACAAGAAAATCAATTTGGATACCGGGGGTGGGTAAAAAGTAAAAACCTATGATTTTCCGTATGAATGCAGGGATGGACAGTCATTTACCAGACATCTTGACATGAAAACCAGGGTGCCGCCAGGAATCACAACTGGTAAAAAAAGAAATGACAATTCAAGTGTAGAGATCGTCTAAGGAGTCGTAGCTTTGCGTTGGACCTTCCAACGATTAGCAACAGAAATGGTGAGCCCATTGCAGCAAGATCTTCAGAGATGCTGTAAGGGTCCAGCATTGCTCAAAATGACTAAGTTTGGGGACACACCATGGGCAAGTCATGGACTCTGAAGTCGCGTTCACGACGAAATCTGAGCCAGTTTAATCACCTTCTTGGCCCAAGCCTTTGTATGTGTATTCCTTTGCAAACAAATGGGTACAGTGTGGATCAGTACGGCTCCACATCATTCATCCAGCCAAATGTCGGCCAAACCCCGAAAGCACATGCTGGTTTCACCCCCAAAGTTTCACCAAAAAATCCCAAAAAAACTGCATCGTTTCATTGAAACTCTCCCAGCCATCATTGGAATCATCCCACTTTCAACACACCGAAAACTTCATCCAGCCATCATCCAGCCATCATTCAGCCATCCTGCGCGGGCGACAAATTGCCATTGCTCAGACCCATCTTCCCCGCGGTGCGCTCGATGACATCGCCCAGGCCCAGGCCTATGGTGTCGCTGAGCCAGTTGCCCAAGCCTCCACCAAGGATCGACATGCCACCAAGCAGGCCTTCTTGCCACGTAAAAAAAGATGGCTTCACCTGTTCAAACCCAACAAAAATGCCAACATACCATCAACATCCATCAACAATTGTGATGCAAATGTCTAAAATGTCTGGAATTCACCGTGGAAACATTTGTGGATGAGCCAAAAAAATGATTCCAGGATAGCCTAAAAGTGGGATTGAATCACAACAAAATAAATTTAACCATCAAAACTGTCATTGAGCCACCAAGAATTTGATTTAACAAGCCAAAATGTGGATTGAACCATGAAAAATGGCTGGTTGGTTACATCCCCATATTTCTGTTGAGAAACTTCTACCCGTTCTACCCTTCACGAGAATTCAACATATTTTCACCAATCTTCACCAACCCATTCACCTGGCACTTCTCCCCACTGATTTTTCGGAAATCAATTTGTAGCTCTTGACAACTCCCCATGACACCCATAGCTCTGATCACAGTTCCAACCATTCACCACCCAAGAATTCAGTGTATCTGGATATGCCATTGAATAGCCAGTTTCATCATCAGTTGTCAGTTTAAAAAACTCATCACCAGTCTGCGAAGCAGTGATATCTCCTCCGATTTTTACATGTATTTTTTCATATGGGGATGGGTCAAAACCCTGGTACCTAGTGAACCCCAAGTCATAGCTGGTAAATGGATGTTCATCCCCCTAAAAATGGTATTAATAGGTATTGATCCATACCCATATCTGAATTTTCCAAAGACCCTGGAGTAAACTAACATAGATGTGGGAAAACTCACATTGTTTCCCTCGGAAAATGATCGATATATAAATAGTGGCTGTTCCACCCACATCTATATATCTTGGATAAAATCTTAGGGTATAAGTTGCTAACAACACAAACCATCGAACTAGTAAGTAGTCCTATAAAAGAAATCCCATGAAAATCCCATGAAATCCGATATTTCCATAGATTTTCCAGATCTTTTCCCCTTCCCCCCGGTGGTTTTTGCTTCGTTGCCGTTGCACCTGCTGAGGCCATGGTGGTCAGGCCGAACATCACGCCGAACTGCGCATCGATGAAGTCCCCGCAGACGATCATGATCCTTGGACGGTGAAAGGATCTCACCAATGGAGATACGAAATATATATCGGGACAATTAAAAATCATGGATATAGATAGAATATTATATATATATAGATATAGATAGATATGTAATTCCTGGATATAGATATAGATATTCTGATATATATATACATAAAGATAATATATAGATATGTACATACTATACACCCTTGATTTGCCGATGTCAACTTGGAAATCTCGATACCGAGCCACGCGTTGTCCGCGAAGCCGAAGCCAAAAAAGGGCACGGCCACGAACAAACAGAGCTGCGCCAACTGCTTGGTGCCTGGGAAGAGCCAACGAAAAGGAAAAAATGGGAGTTCAATGTCGTTTGAAAGGGAATTTTCATGGGATTGAACTCTTCTCTTCCATTTTTTTATCAACTTAGTTTGGCATCTCATATATTTGACATTTACTGCCATTTTATGATGTAAAATGTTGACATTTTAGCGGACAACTTGCCAGAAAAGGTAAGTTTTACCTTTGAACTCTTCACGGATTGGGAACCTGGGATTCGGACATCTCATGGGAAACAGAAAATTGGATGACCAACAATTAATGACTTCGGTTTTATGTTTTGAAAACTTGGAAATCAGTGATCAAACATCGCAAAGCCAGCACTACCTGAATAGGATAATAGGGGTCTAAGCAGATATGTTCAAAATGTGAGTTCATGCCATTGAACATAGCTGGTAGATAGATGGTAAGTCACCACCCAAATTCTGGTATTAATTACTAAAGCCAGCTGAGGTCGGTCTGGTCGGTATGTGGTCGTCACAATTTTACGCAGAACTCATTGGTACATCACCCCAGCCTCTGTTGTTTAAACAAATCTTGTCGGGTGGTTCTTATCAGGCTACCCTCCAGCAATCAAACCTCCCTGGCTGGAAAACAGGCAGTTGCCTTCAAAACAGTGTGATGGTCCATTGCCACGGTTAATGACTGCAGCGCAAATGCAGAAGATGCTGGAGGTTTACAACACAAAAAAAACTGTGTTTTTGGCCCATCAAAATGGGAATCATTTCCTACATTCTGGGTCAACATGTTTGACGTGTGTTGCTCAAATCCTTCCGTTTTGCTGGTGAAACATCCCCATCACCAACCCAGAATCGACAGGTAAGTCCCAAAAATCAGCAGGATACAAGGCCTTATAACTGGAACATAGCAGGATGTAACATGAAAATTGATAGTACCCAGGTGTCAACCATGGCCAAATCTTGTTGGATTATGTGTCTGCCATTTGGGGATGATCGACCATTCCGATTCCCATCATTGTCATCATTTACGTTAATATTTTCACGTCACAGTGAGGTCGTTATTTCTTTCACCCAGATTCGTGATTATAGAATGTGATAGGAATAAATCACCATATATATCCATAGCTCTGTTTGTTGCATCATTTATCCTCTATACAAATACATATATATATATATATATATGTGTGTGTGTGTTTGTTCCATATTTTGCCAGATATATCTTGGTTGGCTAAACTACTTATCCCACGACTTCTCATCCCACTTGATCCCATATTCCATCATTCTTTGTCATCGGTTTCTATCATTCTCCCCATTACATCCAAACTTGTGCATCGAATCACTGATCACAAATGTGTGCCAGATATATCCCCATTATATCAGATGAGGATCAATTATTCTATATTAGCAGATATATTAGATATTATATAGAATATTACAATATCTGATATTATATAGAAAATTAGGCAATAGTTATTGATATATGATATATTGTAATTGAGTATCTATTCATTATCTATGAGTTTTAAGCCCAGAAAAAACCCTACATGATCCTACATGTGCCATGGTCAAAACATGCTATGTGGAGCCCAGGTCATCCCAATGGATTGTCACCATCTCCTTGAAAGGGAAAGACTCACCATGTTTTGACCATGGCACATATGTACATATATATATATATATACATACACATACCCCATCATATACATATATATATATATACATATATATATATATATATATATATATATACGTGTATATATATGTATACTATATGTATACTATATATGTATACTGTATACATATGTACACACCCAGTATTGTCCATATATCCACCACATCTTTACCCCTCAGGGAGACCCAGTCACTGGGAGGTCCCTTGTTCTCCGGCACCACTTTGGTCTTGGTCGCATCTAGCTGCGCCTCATCCGTTCTTCTCTATTTCTTGATTTAGGTGGCCAGCTAGTTATTGTATATCTGTTGATAGAAATCATATACATCAAAATATGTATGTAGTATATATGTATATATGTACATATATATGTGGGTATATTCAAACGAAAAGGAATCCAAGCAAGAGACACAGGAAATGATAACCCACTTCTCTTGGTGTTGACCCCATTTGCCTCGGCAACATCAACATCAATACTGTGGTTGGTTGCAAAATCTTGCAGTTGGTAACTTCTGGCAACTAGAAAACACTCTAAATAATGATATGGCAGTGTGTCAAAACCCTGGTACCTAGTGAACCCCAAAATAGCTGGTACATGGATGTTCATCCCACTAAAATGTATCTATAGGTATTGACCCATACCTAGATAAACCATCGACTAACTGCGGGATTTCGCAACCATCCACAGTATAAAAACATCAAATCCCTCGATTTTTTCCCTGGGCCTCGGCCGTTTTCCTGGACGCGCGATCCCGATCCAGGGTGCCTAGAAAAAAGGGCAGGTGGAAGCCACCATTAGAAAACGTCTGATCAGATGAGGAGTCACTGGTGATATACCCTCTGGTAAATTAACATAGCCATTGAAAATGGCCATTTATAGTGGATTTTCCCATAAAAAATGGTGATTTTCCATAGCTATGTTAGTTTACCAGAGAGTACATATCTGGTTGGTGGTCACAATCCATGGTCGGGGCCATGGTCAGGGCATGTCTGGGCTGTTTGGGTTGCAAACTCTTTGGAAAAATCCTGGTGGTTACAATCCATCTTGAAAAATATGAAAGTCAATGGGAAGGATTATCCCATATATTATTAAAATTAAAAAATGGTCCAAACCATCAACCAGATATGTGAATGATGGTGAATGATGGTTAATGTTTGTTCATAATGGTGAATTTCATGATCAATAGTACATATATACACATGTATACAATTACCCACAGACGCCGTGTGTTGCCCAGACATTAACATTGAGAATGTCGTGCTGTCGAATAATATGATAGGAGAGATTGCAGAAAATACTGTGTATACGCAGTGTCTTCCATTTTAGGATTCAAAGTTTCCAGAGCCTAGGTTTTAGGGTTTTGGGTTTTAGGTTTGAAGTTTTGGGGTTTGGGGTTTTAGGGTTTAGGATGGTTTAGGGTTTTAGGGTTTTAGGGTTTAGGGTTCGTCGTCTGGGAAATCTCAAAACACTGGCTCTGCACAGGTGTTTGAGCATGTTGAAGGATAACGTTTAAACATGTTTAAACGCCATTTGAACCTTCCGGGCAACACACAGCGCCTGGCCGTATTTTTTTTGGAGGTTTCCATAAATGGAGGATCCCCAATAGCTGGATGGTTTATCAGGGAAAAGCCTATTAAAATGGATGATGACCGGGGGTACCCCTATTTCAGGAAATTCCATCATTTTTTGGTCAGTCTGAAAATGGGGTATACCATGGTGCTTCTATTCATGGAGCCAAATGACCATAAATAACGGAGAAAATATGGGAAAATGATGATTAATCTACAGATTTAGAGAGGGACACTATTTTTAGACAAACCCACAATTATCCCATATTAATGAATCTAGATGATGGTTGATGGTCATGTGGGGATCAATATACTCATTAAATGCACGTAGAGTTTCTCAATGGAGATTCTCATGCCAGGGATACCGTTTAAAACAAAAAAAAACATGCAAGCGTGATCAAACCCGGTGATGACTCCAATTGATTTCATGGGAGTTATCATAAAGCATGAACCGGAAATCCCTCGCAATCAAGCATTTCCAGCGGACAACCGGGTGGCTCAACCCCGACCGTTTCCCCAAACGGAAGCAGGTGATGTCCCGTAGGCCGGAGACGGGGTATGGACACCCCACTCTGCCAACTCAATCTGTTCCTTCATTTTCTAAAAATGGAGCGTTCTTCCTTTGAAGTGTCGGTCAATTTTGCCCTTTCATGAAGTTCTTGCAGCCCTTGTGGCCTGATCTGGGAGGCTGGCCGCACCTTCGAGACACGTACAAGCAGCATTGCTGGTCTACATGCGGGTAACGCGTAAAAAAAGGCATAGACGGCATAGACCACAAATAAGCCTAGTGACTTTGGGAATCTACCAATCTATTCAGCTTGATTGGCCCAGAATCATGTATTAATGTAGGTATCTACCCAGACCATCTAGGACACCTTATAAACTTTGGCTACTTTACCGCAACATGTTGGTACTTTGTCCCATTCTACGTACGTTTCGACTCAAGGTTTTCATGATATCCAAGTGTTACAATACAGTATATGTTACATATCTCCTAAGGCTATCTATATCTCTGTTGGTTGTATAAAATGTTGTATCACTTAAGCAGCTGTCGATACTCGGGTTTTTCGAAGATCTGCAGCCACGTCACCAAGGAGCTCCAAATAGAGCCTTGCCGAACCGCTAGGACGTTTCGGAAAAGTTGGGGCTAAAAAAAGAGACTTACTGGCGCTAAACGTAGGGAATGGATGGGAATGTGGGAATGATCCATAGGTCTATAACTATGACAACAATCATCCCAAAAAAGCCCATTCCCTACGTTTAGCACCAGTAAGAAGATGGGGATGGGGGAATGATAAACATGTCACTACTGATTTTAGCTAATTGTGGATAATGTCACACTGATTTTGGAAAGTCCTAGATCCAGTATCTATACAATCTTGGTGTTTTCATGTCAAGGCACTCAAGAACCAACCGATGTCAGAGTCTTGTGGTTTTAATATGGTTTATTTTGAAAGTACACCATCATCCATTTTTCCCGGAACTCCTGTATATAAGGTCCTGGTCACTCGACAGCAACGCCCATGATCCAAAGGTCACTCGACTGACTAATCTGTGGACCTATGTTAACAGTATAAAGCTCATTGAAATCATCATGGTTCCTGCACCGCTAGGATGGAAAACCACAAATATTCGTGAAACGACCAACCCGATCACCGAAAATATCAATGCAGTGCCACGGCACAAATGGTAGAAACTTGCTTGCACGGCTCGCCAGCCAGGAGCATCAATGATCCGTTGCAAATCCTTGGGCAGCGCTGAAACAGCCATTGTTGCAGGGGTTATAACATGTTATAACCATACTTGTACCCATTCATGACCATAGTTCCAAGCATCATGAAATACCCATAGTTATATACCCATCGTGTTATAGCGTCATGCCACAACCATACTTTAGACCCGCGGTTTTTACACTTCAGATGATACAGGTAGATCCACGAAAAACCTCCCATGTCCTAGCATTGAAGCCAGGAGCCAAAGAGATGGGACTATATATATATACTGGTTGGTGGTATACCTACCCCCCTGAAAAATATGAAAGTCAGATTGCTTCATCATCCCAACTATTGGGGAAAATAAAAAAATGTTCCAAACCACCAACCAGTATAGTATAGTAACCCCAAAAAACATGATAGAAAACTGGGACACCCGGATTTTTTTCCGGAAATGATATGTATTAAACATCATCTATAACCAGCTGGGGAACACAGCTTTCTATCTTTGTAGATGATTGGATGATTCCAGGTGCCAAATGATGGTTGGAATGATGATTGATGTCAGCATCCAGGATTCCGCATCATCCTACACACTTTCTGTGGGGCCTGTGGGTGTTTTAAAAAATCCTCAACTCATCCCCACAAAAACGAAGCTTTCCTAAGTCAGCACACCTCAAAAAAGTCATGACCATGACTTACCCTCTGGTAAACGTTAACATAGCGAACTGGAAAATCCACCCATTTTATAGCTGGGAAAATCCACTATTTCGACTGGGCCATTTTCAATAGCTATTTAACAAATCACCAGGCCGGGTAGTATTGAACCATGGTGACGATCGATGACATCCAGGTGAGAATCATCATAGTCCCATTCCAACCACTCCGTCGGCTCCGCTGCGATAATGTCAGCTGGATAGGCTTTCCTTGGCAATTTGACCATCCAATTTTGGTGCACTTTTCCCAGGGAAAAGATGGATTGTCCATAGGGTTTAATCATGAAAAATACGGATTAACCAGTAAACTGGGAATCAAACTGATTCGGCTTTGTCCAAAAAATGGCCGGGGTTACCCCGAAATTAGCGTTTGAATCGCTAAAAAAAGATGATCGACGATCAAATTTGGCACTATTTTCGCACAAATGTGGTGGACTGGAAAATGTTGCTGAGTTGTTGATGGTTTCCTGATGAAAAAGTGCGATCTCAGACCTTTTGACCCCTACAAACAGACTGAAATATGGCCAATGTGGTTCATCATCCGCATCTGGGTTTTAACCACCATGCATGTGACCCCATTGAACGACCCACTGGGTGGTAACAACCTCAACGGGGTCTTCTCTTTTGAAGAGATGACACTAGAGAATGTTAGAAAAATTGCTACAGGATGGTGCCCTGAGTTATGTTTGTTGGTTTATAACACCATCTAAATAGAATTATTTCGGTATCATACACAACCTTGCTACAATATACTGTAGTTATGTTCACCAAGTTAGCCAAAGAACTGGGGCCCCATCCTGTGTGACCAAAAAGGCAACCCATTCACCTGCGACCTACTTGGAGGATACCACTTAGTGGTGAAAAATGTAATCCTTCATGGACCAATGGATCAACACCACCAAAATGAGGCACAAAATGAGGCTTCCATGTATATATATATAACATTCTATAACCAAATGGCTTCGCCTGAAATAGGCAAAAACCCAACACTTCACAAGACTTTGAACAAGTTCGCTCTGCCAAATGTGGGCCCTTTAATGGTGTCGCGTATCGGAGGCCCCTTGAATGTGGGGATGGGATTGGTTCACTTACACAGTTGGGGACCATCACCCCAACATATGAAACCACCGTTCCCAGATGGAAAAAATCACTGTACACTGTTCATGTCACCCACATATTTAACAAAGCGAGCCATGAATAATAGTTCTATCCCATCTCATGTTATATATATATATATATATATACATGTATATAATAATTATATTATATTATAATATAATATAATATAATATAATACAATATAATATAATACAATACAATATAATACAATATAATATAATACAGTATAATATAATATAATACAATATAATAATATAATACAATATAATATAATATAATATAATACAATATAATATAATATAATATTATATTATATTGTATTATATTATATTATATTGTATTAGATATTATAGATATACATATATATCATATATCAGTTGGTTGATAAGTTTCGCATTCATATGGGTCAGTTCATTCAAACTTCCGATGTCGCCCAGCGTCGACGTCACATCGGGCTCCACTAGAGCGGAGCCGCCCACCACCGAGCCACGGACGGGGCCCTGTCAGAATCTCTGGTGATGTCAACAGATTGCTATTGAAAATGGCCATTGTTGGTTGATTTATCTGATTTATCCAGCTAGAAAATGATGATTTTCCATAGTTATGTTAGTTTAGAAGAGGGTATCTATGATGATAACCTATGATTAACCATCTAATATATAAGGGAGTGAGGATTTATAACCCAAGTTGTGGTATAAATGGTAATTTAATCCACAAAATTTGGAGGTATCATATACAGATCTTCCTGAGGTAGCTCCAAACCTATGCTTTTCACAAGCGTCTTTTTTTGGGTCCGAAGGTGAACAACACATCAGTTTGAATTTGGTTGATTTAACCAACAAGACTGGATGTATCAAATAAAGAATACTGGTGATATGATGAGATCACCACCTCCGTCGTGGGATCAACCATCGAAAATTGCCATATAAAAAAAAAAAAACACTAAAACAGGAACATTTCATGGGGATGCAATGGAGATATTTATCATGGGGATTTCTTTAGCTATCATTGATCATAAGCTATGATTCATCATCTGATTTTAAGTGGATAGATTTCATCGGGATGTTTTATTGGCATATGATTGGAGATCAGTTGTTCAATTCCATGGGGATTCAGCGAACTTTCCGCAGCTAGCCCTAGACATGTTAGACATGATGACTTAACCATCACGTGGAAAACACTATCTTTATTAAATGGGATAACCACCCCACCAATGACGGGCAAAAGCGTTACCTTACCGCCATATCACTCATGCTATCTTCCGGGGATTCAACCATCCGAATCTGATGGTTGATCAGTGAGTGAAAATGGGGATTCGGCCATTCGGCCACTTCAATGGAGAAAATATGATAAAACCCCCCTTAATAGCGGCTTATTCGTGGTGATTTTCAAGACTGCAAATTGACCAGCAACAGTTCACTATAGTTCACTATAGTTCACGTATGAAGCAGCTATCATTGTGCTGTTCAACTTTGGGGTGGAGCTGCCACCACGGCGACTGCCACGGCTGAAAGCGATCAAAACGGCGAACTTTTTTGGAGATGGCACAGATTTTGCTGCACAAACCGTTGCATTTCTCTCGGAGAAACAATATATGGTAATCTTTGAAAAGATAGAAAAGGGAAGTGTCACTATTTCAGTACGGATTTGCTTTTCTATCTTTTTGGGGCTTGCTACAATCACTCAGAGCTTTCAATGGTTGTATCGAGCTATTGTTTCTCGTGGACAAATCTAATCTTCACACCTGAGGTGACGTATCCATATCCCACAGTCCCACAGAGCAACCATTTGCCATATGGTTTGGCCCCCCAAACGTCACTTCGTTAATACACAACTACAGCATAGCCTGACGGCTGGCTTTCGCAAGTTGCGTTTCGGACCCAATACCACAAAAAAAAAATCCCAGAAGGATATGTCCACAATAAGAATATCAAGCAGAGATCTCACAAAACGCCAAAGAGACCAAGATTGGGAAACTCTTTGATGTTTCTTCGGCCCCCCTCCATGAACATCGGATAGGAAGTATCATCAGTTAAAACATCCATATCAACCAACCACCATTTATCACATCCCCATATATGTTTCACGCTACATCGTACAAGCCTTGAAAAATCGACAAAAAAATGTTGATTCGACTCAATTCCAAAAAATAGCGTTTTTTTTTGGAAGTAAGTGAAAACCACATAAATCCTCTGGCAATTTGTTCCGTAGCTATTGAAAATGGCCATAGAAATCGTGGATTTACCCAGCTAGAAAATGGTGATTTTCCAGTTCGTTATGTAAACGTTTACAAGAGGGTATCTATGATGATAACCTAAGTTCTGGTATAAATGGTGATTTGACTTTAACCCACAAAATTTGGAGTTCCAAACCACCAACCAGACGTAAATCCTCCATTTCTGCTGCTTCAACCATCATGGGAACTCCGAAAATCCGTGGCCCCATCCGTCCGCGCCTTTTGTCGCACCTCCTCGGACAGGTTCTGGCGAGGAGTCAGGCGACCCATGTACACACCTCAGTTCGCCAGGAGTATCTGGGTACCCTCTGGTAATGAGGAAACCATAAATGATGGTTAATGATGGTTAATGAACCATATATCTGAGTGGTTAATGATGGTTAATGATGGTTACCCTCTGGTAAACGTTTACAGTTTGCGAACTGGAAAATCGCCATTTTCTAGCTGGGTAAATCAACTATTTCTATGGGCCATTTTCAATAGCTATGTTAAATTATCCTCTGGTAAACGTTTACAGTTTGCGAACTGGAAAATGGCCCATGGAAATAGATGGTTTACCTATTGAAAATGGTGATTTTCTATAGCTATGTAAAATTACCAGAGTGTATCTGAAGCTACCCAGTAGGGCTTTGACCAACAATATTATCTGGTTGGTGGTATAGCCACCCCTCTGAAAAATATGAGAGTCAGTTGGGATGATGACATTCCGAATATATGGAAAAATAAAATTAATGTTCCAAATCACCAACCAGTTTTGGTGATTTCATGGGGATATTTTTTGGGGATATTCTGGGATATGAATAACTCATGTGGAGGTGTTTTACCTGTTAGTCATGGGTTGTAGCAGTACTGTTAGATGTTCGAATGTTAGTACTACAATGTAATACGAGATTTTCTTAATGTTAGGTTTTCTACTGTACAAAAAAAATATGTTTTTTTAAGAGCGGGGGACTGTGGGAGAGCGTTTTCTTCACTGATGTTGCTTCAAGATCTTGTCTATCTGCCAGCGTGGTTGCTGCAAGATGCATACCTCGAAAATTCATCCAGCTGGGTTCACAAGAAGCTAAACATAATGCACATGCACGACGAGAAACTAAATAAGGCTGTCAACGATTCTATGTCATTGCTACTGGCTACCCCTGCGGATGAACAAGATCGCACCCCTATAAGAATGGCAATGATACATCCATACACATATACATATATAGATACTTATCTATATATATAGGTATGTATTGTGGAAGAACGGTTGGCTACAAGTCTTGTGTGTATACGGTACATATCTAAGTTTGCACATCAGGCAACAAGAAACTGCAAGGATCTGAAAGCAAACCCGCCAAACAGCTGAGACAATTTTAATTTGGTAGAAATATGCCAAAATATCGCCAGTTTTGCTGTGAAATATTGTATTGTATTGAGCCAGTGAATATCAGAGGGATAATTCAATTTTGCCCTGTTGCGCCATGCTCAAATGATAGGGTTGTGTTTGCTTCTATGTTGCATGTTTTCTATAGCAAGCATGAACAAGAGGAAACTGCACTTTTGATTGACAGCAGATTTAATTTTGTCCCCAAGCAGTACTGCATCTTCCTGACAGAGCTCCTACATCATAAAGAGATATGGAATGTGTCGCAAAGGTAAGCATACTGTTTCCTTGAAAAATGTTGTGCTTTTAAACCCTAGTGCAGTATCAACTCAGATTTTAAGGGCAACAGCATGCTTCTCATAAGTCATCGTTAGAAATTTGAAAGAATGTGGCATTCCTTGAGGAAGTTGTGGCATACCTCTGTGCAACATTCTTTTACAGAGGGGGCAACATTCCTTTGAGAAAGTGTAGAGCAAGACCCTGAGATGTGCATAGCATTCCTTAGAACAAGTGCGTTCTGTCTTCTATATTGTTTAATGAAAATATGTCATTCCTTCCATAGAGGTAGTAGTCCTTTTCGAGAAGGGTAGCACTTCCTTAAGATATAATTTGCATATACATTATATAGTGTTTTTCAAAAAAGCAGCATTCCTTTCAGACAGTACTTGATGGCTTCATGAAATATTGATTTAAAAAATGGTGTTATGCCATATTACTTCGAAAAAAAAAAATGTTATTCATTTGGAAAATACAATATAATTTTCGAATAACACAATTCACTGTATGATAGTATTATATATATATACAGCTATACACAATATTCCTTTCAAAAGTATGTAGCATCCCTTTGAGAAAGTCGCCTTCAAGACACACAGCAGTTCTTGTAAAAGAGTATGGCTGAGTATGGTATGGTTTAAGTTTTTGTACAAAAGGGGATTCCTTTCATATATACAACAATCCCTTTGAAAGAGGGTGATGTTTCTGTAAGAAAGCGCAATGCATGGAATTGCCATTTGAAGAAGTATAGTGTTCCTTGCAGAAAGTATAGCATTATTTTGAAAGGGTATTCTTCAATAAGCAGTTGCGCTTTAAGAGACCACGGTATTCCTTGAGGACAGTGCAGCATCCCTCTATGCAAGTTTCCTTGAAAAGGATGCAATATATTTGTTCATTCCTTTGAAAAGAGGGTGGTATTCCTTGCTCAGAAGAAAATTACGCAAACAGAGCCACCACCTCCAGAAAATAGGAAATAAGGCCTTCCTGTTCTAGAAAATAGAAAATACGGTTTCCACCCCAGAAAACCCTGAAAAAACGAAAACAATAGACTTTTTAGTTCAGAGAGGTCCCTCTTAAGAGTCTAATTTTCTTGTTGACGAAGGGTTCCTGCATGCCGACATGTGGAAACAGACACAACGAAGTCCGGAGGAAGAATTTTCGATCTCAGGGAAAGGCCGAAGTGAAATTGATGAAAACCTCGAGAAAACCAAAAGCACAAAACATAACTCTATGTCTCAACTCAACCAATCATGTACCTCCATTGACTTGTTGTTTCGTTGTTTTTTCTTTTTTTGTTTGTTGTGTGTTTTTGTTTGTTTTTTTGTGGTGCTGTTTTTTGTTGTTGGATGCCGAAGCAGAAGAGCAATGTGCAGACAGCATTGAAGAAATTGATTGCGTTTAATGGTTTTGCCAATGAAGAGAATGCTTTGCCCAAAGTAGCGCATTTAGCGCACTCCCCTCTGTTCTGTTGTTTTTTCTGTCAGTAATTGATAGCAGCTAGGGTTTATGGGAGGTTTGTCAAAAGTTTATGGGGGTTCTAAACCAACTTATAACTTATGTGACCAATGTGGGATGTTGTACTGTTGGCCCATGATATGGCCACTTACAAGGAAATAATGAGAATACAGTTCAGTTGCAAAATCTTACAAACCAGCTAACTAAGTCAACCCCGAATTACTAAATCCTCGTTGATTAAGATTAAGGATCAGGGGTACCCCCAAATAGTGATGACATCTGAACAGCCCCAGGGTTTAATCTGGGGTTGACATTCAGAAGGTTGTAGCCAATGAGATACCCGCTTGTGCATGTATGTATATATCTGGTTGGTGGTTTCAACCCCTTGGGGTTATCATTCCCAATACATGGAAAGTCATAAAATTCATGTTCCAAACCACCAACCAGATATATATAATTATACATATTATATACATACACAGTATGCACGATCCAGTTGCAAACCAGTTAACTCATGGCCAATCTAAGTACAGTACCGCGGTGAAGTGGTGAGGTTTGCCCCATGTTCAACCAGTCATCAAAATCCGTCAAGGATGGCAGATGGCACCCTCAGTTGTGATGGCCCATGAACATCACTGAGCCATGAGTCTACTGGGTTGGATCAATCCTATCCAGATATCCCATCTGACCCAAAAAACTTACGGATAGCCAGTAAAAAATAGCCATTCAAGCCAATTGTTGCTAACCACTTCAGATAAAATCTGTTCTTATTGTCATATTATCTACCAAATATAGAAATACCCATCTTTATTGACTTCTCGCTGATTTCTGAGGCTTCAAACCATCAGGTTTCACCCGTTTTCCCAGGTTTTTCTCCCTCGAAAAATGGTGGGCAACGTCAAGGCACAAATTGGAGGGCCCACTTCTCCAGGACTCCTCAGACTTTCACCAAAACACTGTGACATGCTGTCCTTCTGATTCACCCAGGACCTGGGACCTTCATGAAATTTCGAGCAACGTTGGGAGTTTCACAAGAGAACGGGGACTTCAACAACATGGGTATGGATCAATACCTATTAATACCATTTTTAGGGGGTTATTCACATCCATAAATCCCAGCTATTTTGATGTGAACTACAGGGGTACTATTGGTTTTGACACACTCCGGTGGCGTTTCGCTGCCAAAAAACTGCAGTGAATCCAGTACCAGATGACGCTGTGGAACATGAATGAATAAACATGACCGATATATATATCAAAATGGAGGTAGCAATGGACGAAAAAATCCTTGTTTTCAGTTTTCACCCATTTGTTTGTGGGTGATAATTCAGACCCATACCCCATTTTGACGCTAAATTGATGCTAAATTGATAACGCCATTCAGCAACCAAAACCAATGTCTACTCAGCCAGCATGACTGTGCTGTCAAAATTTGCTCTGATAAATCACTGATAAATGAGAAAAAAATGGAGAGTGATAGATGGTGTACTCAATTGAAATTGGTATATCCACGTATATCCCAGAAATGGGGTATCCCCTTCCAGCTCTTCAAATGTGGCTCCATTTCCCATCTGGAGACGAACCCAAATCACCATCTGGAGAAATATTGCGGGAGAAACTGGTCGGTGTTTACCCTCTGGTTATGTCAAAATAGCTATTGAAAATGGCCCAGTCGAAATAGTGGATTTACCCAGCTAGAAAATGGGTGGATCTTTCCAGTTCGTTATGTAAACGTTCACCAGAGGGTAACCATCATTAACCATCATTAACCACTCAGATATATGGTTCATTAACCATCATGAACCATCATGAACCATCATTAACCATCACTAACCATCATTAACCATCATTAACCATCACTAACCATCATTAACCATCATGAACCATCATTCACCATATGGTAAATCCCCTCTTTTTAAATCGTCACCTCCAAGTCCTTCCAAGGCTCTCGGGAAGATGTTTGTGTGCTACGGCCACGCCATAGGTCAGTAGGCAGAATCTGCCCGGCACTGGGTCGCTATGCTGCCATCTAACTCTATAACTAGTTATATATATATATATTATATTATATATTATATATATATTATATTATATTATATTATATTATATATATATATATTCGTAGCCAACTTAGCTGAGTTGCACCACCTTGTTCCAAACACCTTGTTCCAAATATCGATTCCAAGTGATCAAAATCATTGGGCGGTGATCATTGGTAAATCCCAGCATTTTCAGACCCTCCACGGCGCTCTCTTGGCGCCTCGTGTGCGGCTCGCCTCCCTTCACCACGACCGAGCCCTCACTCGCCTGGATCTACTTCGACGGTTGACTCGTCCGACCCAGTGGCCCATTTGGCAACCGGGGCCCATCAAGTCTCTGAATATGGGGGAAACAGAGGGATCAAGTCTGCTTGGCAACCCACATGAATTCACATGAAGCTGGACTGCCAAATGACTTGTAGATGTTCTCCTGTGCCTACTACAGTAGCTGGATTATCCCAATACATCTCAGTAGGGCTCATAACCCAACTAACCACCAGCCGGTGATATAAATTGCTTTAACCCAGCTAATTTACTAGTATTACTTCTAGTTATATCTACCATAACTATAACCCCAGTTTAGGCCCTGAACTCTATAACAATCGTTTAACGCATCGTTTAAGGAGGGCCGGGCCGCACCTTGCATTTGCTGGCAAAGCTCATGAGCCGCTCGTATTGCATCATGGAGACACCTGAATCCAGTGACTTATCCATTTCCCCCATCAAATCTCTCTATTATATATATATACTATACTATATTTATGCTGGTTGGTGGTATAGCCACCCCTCTGAAAAATATAATTTCGTTGGGATGATTTTTCCATTCCCAATATATATATATGGAAAATCATAAAAAATATGAAAGTCAGTTGGGATGATTTGTCCATTCCCAATATATATGGAAAGTCATTAAAAATTCCATGGTTCCAGTCACCACCAACGGCCGTTCTATCTGAGGGGCAACTCTGAGGATCCCACCCATGGGACGAAAGACCTCGTCGTAGAGGTCCACGTTACAATCTGGCATAGGGAAGCTGCTTGTTCAATGGGAATTCCAGGATCCCTTACATAGGCCTCAAAAATACGCCTTATATGGGGTAGGTACCTCGAATTTCGGTTCCTGAAATTCCCATTGAAAATAGGGAAGCTGGTTGTTACTCTCTGGTTATGTCAAAATAGCTATTGAAAATGGCCATAGAAATAGTGGATTTTCCCATTAAAAATAGTGATTTTCCAGAGTTATGTTAGTTTACCAGAGGGTAAAGCTTGTTGGATTAGTGTCTGTCTATGGTTGTTAAAGGTTGTGAATGTTTATATATATATATAATAGCTGGTTGGTGGTGCAATAACCATCTTGAAAAATGATGGAGTTCGTCAATGGGAAGGATGACATCCCATATATGAAATGGAAAATAATCCAAATGTTTGAAACCACCAACCAGGAAGATATTTTGAGAGATCACCAAATTTGGGTTATATTCAGAGGCTAGATTCGGCTAGATGAGATCTGATTTTTTGATCTAGCACAATGGGCCAGAAGAATGGCCCCATTGCTGTTGGCAGTGACAGCCCCAAAAAGGTGATCTGTCACATCTGGATGTTCATTGGTCCTATCTGCTGCTTGGTTGAGAGCGAGATTCCCACAATCTATTCTGATAGTCCCTAACAAACTCAGTCTGTGTAAGAATCTGAGTGATAACCCTCCGAATTCAAGCTCTCACTATCGAACTTGAAGCTCTTGGCTCTGCATCTCAAATCTCAAATCCTCAAACTGTAAAGGCTTTCGGTGAATTACATAGTTTTCCATTATATACCCTAAGAGATTCTAAGAGCTACAGGGGTGCCAAGCATTCAAACTTGATGTGGGGTGGTCGGCTTGGGGAACTTTCAGGACAGTGAGTCCAATTCGTTGCTTACCCTTTTGCTATTGAAAATGGCCATTAATAGTTGATTTTCCCATTTAAAAAAAATGATTTTCCATAGTTATGTTGGTTTACCAGAGGGTATATCATTGCAACCAAGTCTTGTTCTACTGTAGTATCATCTTCTATCACTTTCCTTACAAAGCTGGTTCAACGTGAACAAGGTCATGCCATGAGGTAGCAAAGAAAACTCGACTTGATGATCCCGAAAATAGCCTGAATGCTCTGGTAGAATGTGGTGAATCTATTCATTCAGGGGTCTCCTTGAATTTGGCATTAAGATATGTCACCCCCATAAAAAATCCCCATACATTCTGTAGTGTGTTTTATTTGCATTCCTCGTTTTTGGGTAAAATCCATGTATTGCCAAATAGATCCACATTTAGAGTTGGTTAAATGTTAAATCCCTGCTATATTTTCATTATTTGGTAAACTCACTGCCACAAACCATATCACCAGAAATGGGTGGTATAAACCATCCCCAGTCATGGTAGCTTTAATGGCATTGGCTTGACCACATTACTGATCATTGATCCACTACAAACACTATTCTTGATGGATTGTCCCGATTGGGTACCCATAAAATCACCATGGCATTCTTCTGGGCAAATGATAATAATTCACTAACCTGAAATAAGGCCCCCCCTCTTCCTTAGCGGACCCAAGGGGATGATTCCCCCTAAAAAATACATGTTTAAGTCAAGTCCAAAAGCCTCCCCCATGCGAATCGGGGCACTTCTGCTATCTTTCACGGGTGTGGGGAAGCGCGATGCATAGCGCCGCGTGTTTCCAACACGCCTCGAGCATCGAAAGTTCTGATTTAATCATCAAAAATTGTGATTTCCCCAACAAACCAGTGGTGATTTCACTGATTTGGTATGTCATTTGGTCGGTCAAAAACCATAGATATTGGTGGTTAATATATGTGAATATCCCATCTCTACATGCACAATCAGTACTAAATATGCTATCTTTGATGTTTACTATCCGATCCCACTTGATATCATGTTTGATCATATTTGGATGCTCAAAATCGGGGATGCCATTGGTTGCGCGGAGCCAGTTGTGAAATGTAAGAATGTTTTGGAGCTGGTAACGTCCAGTCCGCAACAAGGCCAAAAATGTTCTAAAGTTTTCTGTCACATATCCGGATACTCTCCGGTGCCAGTTTGATGATCCCTCAAATAAGTGAAATGGCCTGTGGTTGGGCTATCGCTAGGGAGAGACCCTCCGATAATTCAACAGTTTGCTGTGGAAGTCTCACCACGTTTAACGTTTAACGATGTAAATCTTTGAACGAGATGGGCCATGGCAAAGTGTAACGACGCCGTTTTGGAGGGCAATCCAAGATGGATGGGAAGCTGGCCCAGAAAGTATCCCAACATTTGATAGATGATCAGTTAGGATCCCAGTCGCTTTCCAGATATACGTTGGAAGGCCCCCACAATATAATGTTTGTCGCTGTGCAAACCCACTGAACTATAGAAATATCCACCGTAAATCAAACTTATCTATATAGTTCTAAGCCAACTTACCCAGGCTTATGCCATCTAGAGGTATCGTGAGAAATTCCCGAACAAGCCAGTGGTACAACTCAAAACATCTTAAAACCACGGCCCATATCCAGGTCCAGGTATGGGCTACTTCTGAGTTCTCCCGGATGTTGTGTGGATTGAAACCTTCAAACACTGGCGATTGAGCGAACCCGGGACCCAAAAAATTGGGGTCAGTTATCCCAAATCGGGCTGGAAAAAACAGATTTAGAGCTAAGTCGAAACCATCCACTCAAAAGAAACTCTTACAGAACTTCATGTAAAAGATATCTTAAATCTCTTTGAAACCATCAATATCCACCAACCCCACCTGAAAAGCGTCGGCTCCGGCACCCAATCGACTGCCTGCGGATCGAAAATTGCCGGGAATTCCCACCATTTTTTTGGACAAAAATCAGCGATTTTTGGAAGCATCTCACTTGCAGTCTAAGATACTGGCTACAGGCGGATACTGATCCCCATCAGGTGTTACGACCCCAGCGGTAAAAACCCTTTGGGTCGGTGAAAGGTTTTCATGTTGCTGAAATCCTCCCCATAGAATTTCGCTGCTACTCCTATTTGTGCTGTGTGGTTTAAGTCACCAAAGTCCATTTTTGGTGGGATGTTTCACTTCTTGATCACCTTTTCCCAGTTAAACCATGAAATCCGGCTGTTTCACGTTTCTCCGGTTCCGTCCGCCCGCACCGTGTGCCGCGACCATGAAGATGTGCGCGCGCGTGCCAGGGGAAAGAGCGGCGCCAGGCGCCGCGCCATTGGAAGTACTCCCAATCTTTGTGGTTCAGTAGTTATTAGATTACTACTATACTATGAAATATTGGATTATTACTATAATATTGGGATATATTTATTATATATTGATGGATTTATCATATTACTTACTAATGATGAAATATTGGATTAGTACTGGTTATATGGGATTAACCCAATATTAATCCAATGTTAAAAATCCATTAGGTGTAGTGGTTCTATATAGTCATAACCCAATAGTAAGTAATGATGAAATATTGGATCATTACTATACTATAGTAATGGTTATTAGTCTCCTTAGTAATGGTCATTACTAGTTATTTTTTTTACGAATTGTAATGGTTAATACTACTCCAGTAGTAATGGTCATTACTAGTTACGGTATTTACTAGTAGTAATGGGTATATGTTATCCAGTAGTAATGGTTACAGAACTGTGAGCGCTGTGAGCGGCTCTGGGTTTTTCGGCATGTGTGAGATCCAGCCGAAAAATTTGGCACTAGGTGTCCATCTCATTGCCGAAAAATAACCATTGAGACCTCAATTCTGGAGATGTACATCACCTGTCCAAGTGCCAGAAAACAAAAAAAAAAACAAAGAGCAAATCTTTGGATTCTTTTTTTGTTTTTTGGGCTTTCTGGCATTTGGATAGCTGGAATTGAATTCCCAATGGTTTCGCAACAGAGTGGGCGGCCAGAGAGTCCGACATGAAGTGGAATTGTTGTTTCGGGCTAGCCGATATACATTGTTAGGCCTGTAGACAGCAAATTCTTGGCTTTCAACTAAAGATTCAATGAACATTGCAGGCTTAAAATGGAATGATTCGGAATGATCTTTTATAAAAGCATTGCCGCATTGCTGTATATACACTATCTCTCAAAATGATGCTGCCTTCTTCCAGCAGGACTGCCACCTCTACTGAAGAATGCATTTTTCCAAGATTTCATGTTATTTCACAAGAATTGTTGCTGCACTGAAGGATTCTCCTTTCCAGTAAGGCTACATTTTCTCAAAGGAATAAAGCAGTCTTGTCTAGGGAATCATGCACGGAGGTATGCAACACGTTTGACAGCAATGCATCACTCTCTTTGAGAAATATTAAAATCTCACTGTACAAGGGTGCCTTTCTTAAAGGAAAGCCAGACGCCCATAAAAGGATTATATATTGCCTAGAGCCTCTAGACATTTGAATGATGATTCGCTTTCTCAAGTAGATCCTCCTCCTTGTCAAAGGATTATTACATGGAACCATGGGATACATGCTTTACTGTATCCTTTCAAGGTGGCTCCCACACATACTGAAAGGCTCGTGTTTCAACGGTTTGAATCCATCCCATATTTATTGTAAAGCATTCCTGTTCTTTTAAAGGGATCCTTGTTGCAGGACTGTTGCCCACCTACAAGCTAGTCTTCATCTTGGATATGTCGATGCTACTTTGTGTGTTGGAAATATGGTTCAGTGTGGGGTGGCCAATGCTACATAGATTGTGAAGAAGGCTTTATCAGGAAATAATCGTTGTAGGAATGCCGTTATTATGCATTTGATTGGAAGTGCCAAATATTGGTCGTGTTTTTGACGGTTTTTCCAACGCTGGTGACGCTCACTCACCTCTCAATGGTTTTTACTAGTTATTACACCGTTCCTTCCAGTAATGGTTATCCAGCGAGTAGGAAGTCTATTACTATACAATCAACTTCCCAGTGGGAAGGAGCAGTTATTGGGTAGCTGTAGTATTCCAATGATATACCCAATGATATCTACCCAATATCTTGCAGTGACAGGTCCATAGAATTGGGAGCACGGAATACTGTAACTATTGGTTCACTACTTGGGTTGTCACCCAGTCATCCTGGGCCCTTCAACACAGTTGGGAGTATATATGTATATATATTAAAACTGTGGTTTCTAATGGGATTTGTTTTCCGATCTTGGGGGTATCGTCGGTATACTTGAATTTCCATGTTTCTTCATGTCAGTCTTTGCCCGGAGAGGTGGGATGATATAACAAGATGGGTCTGGGTTACTTGGGCTCACCCCAACTCTCAACTTCTGACAGATGTTGATCCGACAAAAAAAACATAAAATCATTGACTTCACAGCTCATATCGCCAAGAGCTTCAATCCGCCAACAGATTTTGTGATGTGTTTTGTAGCAAGTGTCTGGATGCTCATTGTAGCAAGCGTTCAAGACAATGACAGCGACAGTGGTTGAGCTGGAACTTGAGTTTGCAAAGCGCAGGTTGCGTGGTCGAGAATAATTCGAATGATTAATTGCCTTGGTCATTGGTTTGAGGGAAATCCATAGGACGCAATCATGATTTTTTAGATCAATTACTGGAGCTTCCTGAGGCTTCCTGATTCGTAAAAAATGAGGAAAGCTGTGGTGATGTGTACCACTTGAAAAGAGTACACTTTTACACCTGATGGCTCAATGAAATTAGGAGGTGGGGTTCTCAACGAACTTGAGAAAGAATTTTCTACCAAAGTGCCACTTGCGGTATGGGGAAGCTCATCCAGGTACCCAAAGAAAGATGGTTTACTACAAATGACCAGGAATGGATATGGATTTGGTCAACCCTTCTGCCGTACACCCAAAAGCACCGTGGATTGTCGGGAAAACGAGGATCAACCAATGGATTAGTGTACCATTTTTTCTGGTCAAAGCCCAAATTCAGGACCAGTCTCACCTATTTCAGGACTTGACAATAGAGCATTTTACGGGCTTCAAGCCTGAGAAACACGCTTGTAGCTGGGTAGTACATCTCCCCATCATTCCGGCAGAAGATGAACGTACCCATCTAATCGGTTTTCCCAGATCATGTGCTGTTAAGATCCATTATTGATTGGTTAAAACCCAGTGAAATTGCTGGTTCATGTCTCCATTCTATCCCCATAGGGATCAGGGGCCCTGGGGGCAAAACCGCCTTGTACTGGACCTTCGATATCCCCAACTAATCACCAGGAAATGTACCCAGTACTGCATATCCCCAGTTAATTCTCTTGTAGTATTGATTATTTGAACTACCAATTGACTTCTTGGCTGCCACATCGGCATGAAAATCATTAAATTCATTAAATCTCCCCATCTTATTTCGTTGATTGAACCCAAATAGCCCATCAAATCCCCATAGTAAATCCACCATGTTCTTTTTTCTTCCAATTCTAAATGGAAATTTCCCGCCTTGACTTCGCCAAGGACTAGGTGACTAGGCTCCCAACGAAGTGATCTGCCTCTCTGACGTCTGCCTAAAAACCATTGCCCAAGGTCCACGAGTTGGAACCAGGGTACCTTTGGTAAACGTTTACATAGCTGTTGAATGGTGATTAATGGTGATTAATGATGGTTAAAGATGGTGATTAATGATGATTTCACTTACCCTCTGGTAAATGTTTACAGTTTGCCATGGTAAATCACCAATGTTAAGAGGTAAATCAACTATTTAACTACGGGCCATGGCTTCGAGTTCGCAAACTCTTAGGTGAAATTACCAGAGAGTATTCAAAATACCAAGGTCGGGCCCTTTTATTTTGGGAATCAAGAATGGCACCTTCTCGTCATCTGTCAACATCCAGGAGTCTTAGAGTCTTAGAAGCGGGCATGAAACTGAATCGCCGAGAGCATGTAGGACGACCATCACGTAGATCGAAACTGCTACTTTTTTTGTGCGACAAAAAAGTCATCTTGAATCAACTCCCACCAAAAATGGTGTAGAGTGTAGAGTCATTGGAACTGGCAAGTCAATTGGGGAAAAAAAATGTATGTATAGGGTAAGCACACCCAAAATTGAATGGCAGGAAACCAAGAATTGTGATAACCAAAACCAAAATCTGCTTCCAACCCCTTCTTGGTTTTAAGACTTAAAAACCTCTCAAAATCCAGATATGTTTGAAATGACTAAGCAAAATGGTGACGTTACCACAAGAGCTAAAATGAGGGGTTGTGTTCACAATAAATTAGGGTGTAACAACAACAAATAAGAGTGATATTTTATCACAATGAATGAGGATATCAATTTTTTGCTGCGGATAAATGTTTGTCCAAACATTAAAACAACCAGAAAGGGCCCGTGGAGCAGCTGAACCTCGTTGCTCAAGATCCTCAAGATCTCCTGAGGCCGGAAAATGTGGTTGGGAAAATCCCGACAAAAATGGTGGAAAATGAAAACCCTCAGCTTCATGAAAAGTGCCTTATTTTTTTTAATGCCCATGTTTCAGACATAAATGATGATGCAACTTCTGACCGAACTTTAACAGATTGTGCTATCCTACTATAATTTCTGACAGGTTATGATCATGATCTAGCTACGAAACATTTAAAGTGAGCAAATGATAGTCCTTCCCATCTCTGGCCGAGGTCATTTGGAATGATGACCACCTTAAGAGGAGAAACAACCATGCTGGGAATCCTACAGATCCTCCAATGTTTTTCACTGGGCAACTGGGAATCTCGCATTCCGGGGCCAACCTGCAAGAAGCTAACTTGAAGTATTGGAAGTTGAAGATGCCGCAAAGTAGTGCCCCAGTTCGCCAAGTTGTCAAACATATTTCCAGCAAGTCTTGGGTTTTATCGTAGATATACCTACAGTACGGTGTTGTTTGCACCCGCAAAAACATAGGGTTGCCTCCTTCCCTGTTGATATCAGTGATGATTACAATACAACAAGATGAAGGTTGTAACAGGAGTTGTACCGTCATAATGATATTTCCGGGAATCGCAGAAAAAAATATTCATGGTCACCATCATCATCAATATTACCGGCATTATCATGTTTACTATATTTTATTATCATATTCATATTCATGTTCGCTGTCATGTTCATTGTAATCGTCCTTGTCGACATCATCCTGGTTGTATGTACTATCATAATGGCTGTTGTTGTTATCATTCTCAATTAAAAAAAACAATAAGTAACTCCAACTATATATGATTGTTATTTTTACTATCATAATTGTCATTACTTTACTATTATCATTATAATTATGATCGTTATCCTATTATCAGTGTTGTGTTTACCCTCCGGTAATTAAACATAGCTATGGAAAACGGTTTGTTTAAAGATGAATTGCCTACAGTAACTATAAAATGGTGAGTTTCGATTGCAAACTGTTGAACTACCAGGGGGGTATCATTATACCACCATCATTGTAATCATTATCATTGTCACTATTATCAGTATCATGATTATCATTAGCCCCACAATACTCGTATCAGTGTTCTTGCCAAGAAATCATCATGCCACCATCATGATAGTTTTTCAGAATGACGACAAAAAAAGTGTCATACTTCACCAAAATACCATTAGTTATGCTTGTCATTTTAGGATTCTTATCATTCTACCACCATCTCATAGTACTCACCCAGTGACCACCGGCCCGGCGTCCTTGAGGCTCTGGGGGTCGCTGGATCCGGGAAGCTCTTCCTTCAGCATCTTCTGAACGGCACCTGGTCATTGGTGGTCAACGGTGGTCAACGGTCCACCGTTGAAGCGATGGAGAACACATTGGCTTTCCCTGGGATGATCTGGGAATTACCCGGCCTGGTAAACTAACAGAAAGCTATGGAAAATCACCATTTTTAATGGGTAAATCCACTATTTCAATGGCCATGTTCAATAGCAAACTGTTAGTTTACCAGAGGGTATTTCTGTGGGATGATGTGGGATGATGTGGGATGAGATCTGGGAATTTAAATAATTCATCCCACATTCAAATGCTGATTTCCATAGAAAATGCTGATTTTATTAGCTTTCTCCATAGGTGGTGATATAATGGGTAATTGGATGGAATGGAGAATTGGTGGAATGTTAATTGAACATTTCTTGACTATCGTCTGGGAATCAAGCATGGTGTCCTGGAAAATGCCCCATTTGTAGATGATGTTCCCATTCAAGTGTCCATTTATAGGGGCTTGTCACTGCCATGTTTGATTATATACTGCAGGTAGAATTTGGAACAGTCCAGCCGTAATTCTTTTGTTGGATTGAGAGCATCCACGGAAGACGAGGACCGACCCAGATCTGGCATTTTTCCGTGAAAATTTGCTGGGTCCAGAGATCTCTGGGATTTCGGAGTGACCTTTCGAGATTTCGGACACAAAAAACAATCATGCCAATCTCTCTCAAATTTGTCAGAAATAAAAAATCATCCAGTTGCTTTCCTCAAAGGAACCACCGCAAGCGACCACGTGTCGCGTGTCGCAACCTTTGGTCTGGAAACCGCGCTGTTTCGCTCCCCACATTTGCGGGGACCCTCCAGTGAAACTTTCCGGATCTGGGACACAAGGCCCACTGAAGCACTTTAAACTGGCGAAAGATTGGTGAATTCATCTCAGATATCTATGTTAGGTATCTGTCAAAAATTCATGTGTATATACATATATAACATATATATATATATATAACATATATGTACATATATATATATAACATATATATATATATATATATATATGTGTGTGTTTTTCTATGTATATATATATATAATTTATGTGCAAACTGTTTGCATCGAATCCAAAAACTACTTCCATTCACTTGGACCTAGCACCACTGCGGCTCCACCGGGCTATCCGGATCATCTTCCGCAGGCGGGACGTCGGTGCTGGCGCCATCCTAAGGGCAACTGAAGGGATCCTATGGATATCTATATGATTTTCTATATCTATATCTATACTCGTAACTATATATATATGGATCTGGATCTGGATCTGTATTTATATATAGTACTGTAGATGTATATATACATATTGTATATATACATATTGTATATATACATATTGTATATATACATATACATATACATATATATATATACATAAGTATGTATATACACATATATTGTGTATATATATATAATACATATATCTACATTTCCCTGTTGAATGATGAATTCCTTCACCCAAATGACTCAAAATCCGGGATGACCATCAGGAAGTGACTAGTGAGTTTTCTGGCGTTCCAGAGTTCTACCATTCTACACAGAAACGGTGGTTTAATGGTGGTTTAACCATCAACTATACTGGAAAAATGGTGGCATTATAGGACTTAAATGATGATTTTATGGCGCTTATTCTCTGGTGTTTGTTTGCATAGCTATGGAAAATGGATGAACATGGCCCGTTTAGTTCGATGATTTATATAGATACCTATGACATGTGATTTTCCGGCCAGAGGATACATCCCAGTTTAATCATCAAAAAGGGACTATGAAAACAATATCACCACTAAATTCTAGTGGCTTTCAGTGGGATGTTTACATCCAACAATATCAGAACTCATATCTCATAACTGTCATAACTCACCATTTTTAATTCTCCAGCAGTTCCGCATAGTTCCGCTGTTCCACTGAGATTTCTGACGTTTTCGCCATAGAAGAGAGGATCGCCCAGATCCACTTCCGGCAGTAGGACCTTGATCACCTCACATCGTGGTTTCCAGATCTGCCAGATCTGCCAGGTCTCTACCCGGCGTGTTTTCACATGGTGGGTATATTTAATGGTGAGATTAGTAAGATTCATGGATTTTTATGGTGATATTTCATGATATTTCATGATATTTCATGATATTTCATGATATTTCATGATATTTCATGATATTTCATGATATTTCATGATATTTCATGATATTTCATGATATTTCATGATATTTCATGA
>Ga0126342_10002202_pt1 | contig 29813 bp, 24 predicted proteins | sample Cyp1metagenome_FD_92528 | JGI IMG/M metagenome (GOLD analysis project Ga0126342, IMG submission 92528) | Coral microbial communities from Lord Howe Island, Old Settlement Bay, Australia - Cyphastrea 1 metagenome | ecosystem: Host-associated > Invertebrates > Cnidaria > Coral ...
CTTCGAAATGTGCTTCGCGCCACAACGGCGTGCAATTGTTCATCTCTCATCTGGCCAGCTGGCTCCGCACCCGCCGCTTTAGCGAGCCTACTTTTCGACCCTCCGGAGCCACAAATCATTGGAGAAACACGGTGTTTTGCGACTTTCCTACCTTTTCTCGCATCTGCATCTTCTTTCTTCTTACTTTTTCTCTTCTACTCTTCTTTCTTCTCATCTTCCTCTTCTCTCTGCCTCTTCCCTGCTCTGCTTTTCATCTGTCCATATTGTCGGAAGTTTGACTTCTAAACTTCCTTCGATTATAGTATCTAATCAGGTGGCATCTCATCGTATCCTTCATCAACAGAAGATTGGGTGTTGCGTGTGTCAACTCTTAGTTGCTGTCAGTCGCCCAACCCCTACCCTCAAAGCATCACGATGATTATGTACTGAAAAGTCTCACTGTCAATGACACGGTGCCTATAGGCCGAGCTTGAGCGGTGTTCATTTTCAAGTTAAGTTATCATACATATGCATACATATGCAACATTTCCGGAAATTCCAAGCATGTGTGGCGCTATCAATGTACTATATATATAAATCTTTATCATATGATGCGTGGCCTTCCCGGCTGACGAGCAACATGCACCCACATAGAGGGATGGCACAAAAAGACCACAAGGCATACCAGTTCCGAAGGTCACCGTCACTTGGGCGAAGCGCACCGCTGCTGCAAGCAGCAGGATGAGAACCAGTGCTGACTCTGTTGAGTCCTTGTCGTCATTGCAAAGCGTCAAGGGATTGACATTGCTGTCACCATTTTCACAGCTGTGGAATAGAGAGTGGATGGTCAAGTTGGAGAGGCCCCGAGTGTACTCCGAAGGATAGCCTGCAGCTTTAAAACTTGGTTCAGAAAATGGTAACTCTGCAAAGGAGGATAATGCAATATCACATGAAGGCCTACATCAAACCCACTGAACGGACATGGCATCCCAACAGTGGTCAAAGGATTTAGAAGGTGCAAAGTGGTGCTGTTCACTCTTGACGAAAACCCTTACAAAATATCCTAAATCAACAAACAAATGAGAAACCAAATCAACAAACATGCCCTGAACTTGTGGTGTGGCCCAGCCAAGAACCCAATCTTTCAACATAATTATCCCCAAGCTTTAAATATGTCACATGTCCCACTATCTTCCCATATTCAGTATTTTTATGTATTGGTCTACATATTACCCAGCTGAAAGCACATTTTTTCAGTCCATCTGTCACTCTGTCCATGTTTTTTCATGTTTTTTTCCACGTCACTGGTGATGGCCGTGACCAGCGCGATCAGGGCCACTTCCACCGTGATGGGCACCCGGCGTCGGAAGGCACTGCCGTCCTTTCGGAGCTCACTGACCTGTACGGCGAGTCGTAAAAAAGCACCACAGAACCAAGAAATCCTATACCAGTAACAGAGTGATGTGATGCCGTACTTTTCCATCTTTAGTGGTGATTGCTATATAATGTGACCAGATAATTATAATTAATTAATTTTATAGATTAGGCCTCTCTCCATCACAAATAACCGGTCTGCTAAGACTTGTATACCATGTCAAATGCAGATTAGGTGATATATGACTATCTCAATTCTACGTTTACATAAACATGCATATATGCTGCATATGTGGAATCATATCGCAATATTGATATTGTATTGCGTATAATTACTGGGCTACTGGCCAAACCCAGCACAATAAAAAATCAAACACCACTGGAAGTGGGTGGTTTAAACTCTTGAACGATCCGTGACCACATTATATTGGCGACTGGACATGGTCACCCTAATGAGGAATAGTTGGGATATAATGGATTGATTAGATTTGATTAGGATATATCAAGATGCACTGCGATGGCTATCAAAACCCTGACAACCAATGGGTGTTCTGGACTTGGTGATTCCTAGTGAAGAATCTCCACTTAGACAATGTTGGTGGCCTGGTGGCCCAATTGTTTTCGCGGATGGCTAAAGATGCGGATGGGTTGTTGATGAATGTTGACGATGGTACCACTTCAGGATTTCGATCATGGCCATGAACATTGGCCACTTAGGGCATGGCCATCAAACCATGCGACCTGCCACCAATGCTGACCTGCATGTTGAGGTGCACAAAGCTCGCCCCAACCAATCCACCCAGGCAGCCCATCAATAGAAACACAGGATATTCAGCAAGAGCTGGCTCCTGTGCAAGTGTTCAGGACCCTTTTTGATCGAGGCACTGTACCATAATGGCTGCCATACTTTGGGAGATTTTGGGAGTATCCCCTTAGCCCGAAAACATGGGCCGTATGGTGGATACCTCCAATCTAGATACAGTACCTGAAATAGCCATCCAAAAATCATCGAAATGGGCTTGTCTGAGAAAACGAATGGGATACCCTAAATCCACTGGTTTATCATCATTTTCCGCATTTAAACAGTCATTTTTGGGGGTTATATACCCCGTTTCCCGACACACCAAATTACCACAGTTATTGTTTTTGCCGGGGCTTCTCAGAGGGTTTGCCCCAACAGCCACAGTCAATGGTGATCATAATCTTTGAAGCCCGAAGCGCGTTATGCAGCAATGTTCGAAATGCTGAGCCAAACTTGCGGATAAGTTGTTACGGTGGTCCATAGTGGTCCCATGTTTAGACACCATGTGACCTACTTTCCATATCTTTTCATGGTCTCTTTGATGTCTCTTGTAGGCCATCCGTTGCAACTAGTCAGGTTTCTCTCGTCTCCTGGGGATAGTACACCTCAAAGAGGGTCAGCTTCCCCGTGCCCAAGATGTCGTACCATGACAGTGCCAGCGCTGCAACGACTGCAGCGAAGAAAGCGCGGATCATGGTGCTCTTTGGAAACCTCTCGCGCTGGCTTCACATATCCATCATTCCATCTCGCTGTCAGAAGGCATCTGCAACAACTTTTTCCATGTTTAATCAAACAACCTATACGAAAGATCATCCCAAAACCTGCCTTGGGAGTCTTCCCTGCAAGCCACCACGACCCCGCAACTGGTGGACCCATGCTGACCATATGGCTATGGTTCAAAGCTATCGACCACAAACGGACGGCTTACAATACGCACAACAGGACAAATGCACACACGTCAAATTGGCACCCCATGTTTATCATGCTTGAGATTCTGGGTTGCCAAATCTCTATTTTGTGGCCAAGAATGATCAAGTAATCCCCTTGCACCCACTTAAGTCAGTTAAATCATTTTTACTAGCCATAATCACATGCTGTTTTCACCAAAAAAAAACTTGCACAGCTGTTTTTCAAAAACCCATTAAAAAAACAGCATTTTTTCCGTATAATAATTAATCCGATATGTCCTACTGTAATCCAAACATGTCCAACCCATCCAGGGTCAATTCTAATGATTCACTGAGCTGAAACGTGCGGCCAGCTTGATTCTCAATCAATATTCCCATTCCAGTGAGGTCATGATGTGAGACCACTATAATTCTACATAATCTATATAATATACGTATAAGAACACTATTAATAATAATAATATACCTAAATATACCTAGTCATTTCATATCATTTCACATTCCCAGCTATAACCTAAACCATATATAAATTTATAAAACATAAATATAACATTATAATATACATTATATAACCATAAGCCTAAACCTAACCTCCCAACCGCCTGGTGGAGACCTCCTCATAGGAGAAGAGCACGCCCCCCACGGGGGCCCCAAAGGCCACCGAGACCCCGGCCGCCGAGGCCACAGAGAGCAGCTCCCGGAAGCGGCTCTCGTTGCTGTAGCGGGCCGAAAAGCCGCTGCAAACCTGGCGCCGTGACGTGGCTGAGAAGCTATGGATAGCTGATGCTGATGGGAAGCTGATGGAAGCTGCGAAGCCCCCGAGGTTTTGATGGGGGGTTAGACGGTAGTTATAAATTGTTCTGCGCAAAATGGTGGTATATCAGTACTTTTTTTTTAGAGCTAGAATGACCGGATTGAAATGAAAGGACAGATCAATTGTCAGGCTGGCAGTTTCTACGGTTGACGACGATCGGCTGGAAAAGGTGGTGGCTAGAGTGGTTTGCCTTAAAGTGGGTTCGATAGACATACGCTATAGTATGAATAGCTGGGATTCTAAATGTTCTACAGTTGGATCCAATACATCACATTTGGATCGCAATATATCATCAATCGATCAAATGTCCTAAATCAATCGCATCACGGATCTTCAGATTCAGAATTGCCATTCGTGTTTCTCCGAGACACGTTCGCCCAGCAGCAAGCAATGTGCACCGTTGGACCCTCCTTGCCCAAGGCCAAACCAGATGAGACCGAGAGCATGAGCCCAATGACCTTCACCACCAGGGTCTGTGTAGACAAGGTGTCCTCAAGTCTCTGCCAGCTGCTGGATGTGGCATTGTGGAAAAATGTGGAAAACATCTGCTGTAGGTGGCAAGGATTATATACATATCCCATTTAAAGCAGCAAATTATCAACCCACTTGCAAGAGCTGATACAATGGTGATACGTGGCCGCACAGGAAGCCCTCTTAACCAATGGCCTCATGGAATGCAACTGTATCTCCAGTCTCGAGTCTCAATGCATTCAATGGGGTCGGGTTCCAAAATAAAGGTATCAAATGGTATTAAAACATTTTGGAACCTTATGTGCCTTATTGACCTAGCTGTCTGACTTTACATTGCTGAATAGAACATGATAGAACATGGGTTCTGCATACTCAATGAATCAATGTTAGTAAATCAACATCAAGTAGACTGTAATCACACGTGCATATACTCTCCCACCAAAAACATCCAAGAGCTAAGAGTTATCAATAATTATATATGATTATCATAGATTTTCAAGATGTTGGAGTCACCTCCAGCTGCTTCAAAGCATCTTTCATCACAAAGCCGCCCAGGATGGTCTTGACCTCCTGAGCATCGTTTCTTCCGTCTCTCGCCATGAGTTCATTGGTTGAGGCATCAGGGAACCTCCATGAATTGCCCATCTGTTGTTGCGGGAAAAAAAAAGAAAACATCAACCTACAAACCTGGTGATCCAACTTGGTAGTGTTCACCCCACCCATTATCACCCATTTACAAATGATTTGTCTACACATAGCATGTGCTCAATACGCAATACATTCAATTTGTCGTCTGCATATATAAATATATAGGCGATTACATATTTTAAATAATATTGATGATTACATATTTATTGTACAGTATTATATATATATAATTGAAACCTATGACATTTCCATTGCCAGATTTGTATCCCACAAGGCACTCAGAACCTTCCAAGGAACTGGAATGCCACTGCCCCTGGCTGCTGGAGCAAATTGCTTCACCAAAACGGCGGAAGACGTGGCCAATAGGACGCTAAAAAGAACCTGCAGGGCGTCTTTTTCGACGTGGCGAGGATAGACGTGCCCATCATCGTCCCTATTACCCTATTGTGTTTTCATGATACAAGGTGGTGCTCCAAAACGCTAGCTACAGTATATAAGTTGGTTTACAACTCAAATATAACTTGGGTTTATGGGAATGATGGGTATAGTATAGTTAATTGTAGTTAGAAGGCCCTACTGCCAGCTACTGATCCATATGCTCTCTGAGAATGTGCTTGGACCCCCAAGAAAACAGCCCCAAAATACAATCTCAGACGGTGTCTGGTGATGTCTGGTGGTAATATACTTGACCAGAAGGAATGCACCCGCGCATCTAGCGTCGTCTGTTTCTTTGGTGTCGACAAGAAGGCCGGCGACGACATATTGCAATGCTGCAGAGGGACATAAGCACCAAAACGACGCCAGTTCATAGGATTTGCCTGCATGCGGAATCCCATGAAGCGACAACGTGTTTGTTTGGTGCAAGCATTGTCAGTCTGTCACTACTGCGCTTCTTTTGAACGAACCCGCGCTGCATCGTCGTGATCGTCATCGTCATCCTCCTCCTCATCCTCCTCCTCCTCATCATGATCATGATGATCATCATCATCACCATCACCATCATCATCATCTTCACCATCACCATCACCATCACCATCATCATCATCATCATCATCATCATTCAGCATGATAGCATGATAGAATCATAGCATTTCATAAATACTAAGATACCCCGTGTGCATTGTTGATTGATTCCAGTCTGTGCCGGCTAAACTCTTTTTCTGAAGACCGCTGCCACCCGATGGTCTACTGCTCGCTCTTGGCAGTACATTACACCGATATGATCCAACTTGGATCTGATTGGAATTTTCAGCGGGTACCGGGTACCCTCTGGAAATTCAGCATATAGATATGGACCTGGAAAATCACACTCTTCTCGTTAATAAATCCTCTACAAAATGAGACATCTATAGCTTTTTGCTATGACATTAGCTATGTCATCAATGGGAATTCCAGGATCCTAAAATGGAGGTACTGTACCATATAAGGCCATATTTTGCTGGGATATTCCCTTACATAGGCCTTATATAGGCCTTATATATATGGTAGGTACCTCCAATTTAGGATCCTGGAATGGCCATTGATGTCAAATTGCAGAAGGATGCAGAAGGTATGGGTCAAAAAATCTCACCAGCAACGATGGTGATGTCGCCAAGCCTCGCCAGCCCAGGGCACCCACTGGCACTGCTCCAGGGTGCAGTTCTGCCAATCTGGGTAGCTGTACCTCGAAAACGTTCGCGATGGAAATATATGCTCCCTGCCGCAGCAAATGGATAGAGTGTTAAAATATGTTAAAATCCCGGATGGCAATGAAAGATGGCAACAGAAAATCTCCGGTTGGAACAGGAAAACATAAACTAGCAAATCATCGTGCTTGATCCAACGGAGGGTATCGAAATGTATCTCGCAGAACTAGGAACATTCCATTGGACATAGATTTAAAGATCATGGATGTCCTTTCAAGCTCGAGGAAGTGATTGACGTAGGACCCATCATCGCCCATCATTGAATCGCTACAAAGTAAAATGATGTAAAATGTCAAATGATCTTAAGAAAGTCAGAAATATTGTAATCAGCACATATCAGCACCTTGTCTTGGCGTTATTTATCATTGTTTGGCATCCCGCAGCATCCTCCTGCTGTAGGCCCTCACATTTCATCTGGCCCCAAGGCCCCAGGTTTTATCCCTCCAATGAAGAGTCAACCTCTTGACCCAAGGCTGCCTCCATTGGTTCAGAAACTCGGACCCGATCTCGATCAGTGTTCCAGTGGCGGCCGTCAGCAAACCGATGACCAACGGAAGAACCTGGGACGCAGCTGGCAGCTTGGAGCCATGAGTTTTGACCATCCAAATCAGTTTCTCTAGAAATGTTTCCTCAAAAGTGCGGTAATTACTATGGATGGATTGAAGGGAATGCCCTTAGGAAAAGCCGTGAGTTACTGGTACCATCCAAAAGCATCCTTGCCCTAAACTAAAGCGACTCTGGGAGGGGTGTGCTCCCCCAAAGTGCAAGGATTCACCGCTGTAAGTAGTGATAAAGGTGAGGAGCCTTTTGTCTTTATACATGAAATATGATGAAATATGCAGTGTTTCAGGCACCGCTGCACTTGACCTTTCCCATTGTTGTTTTTCAGGCGCTCCAATTTCAGAATCCAGAAAAAAGACAAACACAAACGATCATGATGATCAAGACAGGTAATTTACCTTTGTTGATCCTTTCTTATCCTTTCTTGCTTACCATTGCAGTACCATGTCCATTCTCAATCCCCATCCGTCCCTATCTTGATGTTGGTGGCCTGCCCAAGGGACCCAACTGCTGGCCCAGGCCATGGCAGAATGGCGGTAGAAGAAGGTGTGGTCTGCATCTCGTACCAAATCATGTTGTAGGTTCACCTGGTGAAGGGAACTGGTGATTAGGGTCAAGGACCCTCAGGGAAACAGAGGGGAAACCTGGGTGAAAATGAGGAAACATGCCATGTTCCGCATGAAAATAGTCTCAAAAGCGAGGTTTTCCAATGACAGAGGTGCGCAAAGGCGAGTCTTTGCCTGCTTGTGACCGTGTGTGACACGGAAGCCACCGTATGAAGGGAATAAATCGAATAAGTCCGCGAAGAGCACAGCGACCAGCGAATGCTGTGTGAGGGCACTCAGGGGATCTTGGGCACTTCACTGGAAAGCAGCATCATTTATGCATCATTTCACGCTCACGCCCCCAAACAAAACGGCAAATGAGCTGTGGTCAAAATGTCTCGTCTTTCAGGAGGCGCTAAGGGAAGGCTGCGCGGCAGCTTACGCGTTGCTTGTGCAGCCACAGTTTTAGTTTGCGCACACGAATAGCTTATGCTGATGCTTACGCAGGCTTACGCACATCAGGCTGGGTTTTGCTTACACAAGGTCCTTATTGCCACTCCCGCGACTAAGAACTCTCGATTTCAAATGGGCAAACAAACTGCTATCTTCTGGCACACTTCTACCATCTACCAGGGTGTAAGTGATCCCTGCCACCAGTTGACGGTGAAGTCATCCCTTGAAACCGACAGGATCCCAGCCATTTTGGCACCACAGCACCGAGCCCAGCCCCGCGATATGGCCAGCTGCTGATTGGAACTGCGGCCACGCCAAATCCTCCACCGGGAAGGCCTTGCGGCGGTGCGGCGCTGCCGGCGTCGTTCCGCAGGCGTCTTCGAACTGCAGTTCTGCTAAAGTCTTTCGCAAGACTTTTTGGCCTGACAGGCTGAGCCAGAAAACCATGGCTGACACGTCAGTTCACCATGGTGATAATAGTGGAAAAATAAAGCACATCAAAACACTGGGATTCGCCAGTACTGTACCATTGAGGCTGCATCAAGCACAATGGATTGATTCAAGGGCAAAAATGAGAGGAAACTGTGGAATGTTGCCCCAACTGCGGGTCGTGGCTGGAGGCATGGCAGTTCAAGTGGAAATGGATATAGAAGCAGGCAGGCCGCTGACTAGTCAGCTAAGAGGTGGTCAAAGCATGTACCAACTTCTTAAAATTATTATTTGTTTTACACCCCCCCAGAAACCCATCGAGCCATATCTAGCAATAATCTGAGATGTGGTTTCATGGCAAGCTGCGGGCATTTGAGAACTGCTTCTGGCTGCGCACGGTGGGAGGACCGTGCCGGTCATCGCTTGGCACGGCCAGGTGCTCAGTCCGACCCATGGCTGGCCCGGCCAGTCGATTTTGCAAACAGCATCAGTGGCATCCGATAGGTCCTAGGAGTCCCATGGTACAATGGTACACTACCTGAGTGATTCTTAGATATCTACAGAATCTATAGATATCTTAGATCATGATTGATTATGCATGCTCGACATGGATCAAGTTGATCTCTACACTGGGAATTGGAGTCTGCTTCTGCATCAACTTTGCCCATCTGTGCCAACTTGCCACCATTTGCTTTGGAATGTGTTTGGTCTGTGTTTGATAACATTTGATAACCACAAAGTCTCACACCATCTGACACCCAACCTCAGACCGAAGCTATTGTAAATGAAAATGCGGATGCAAACCCATGCCGCCCACAGAAAGACTATGTCAGACCCACTTGGTTTCTGTATTTTTTTCGTACCGCTCATTTCAATGCAAAACTGATCAAAACTGGCAAGGGTATCACACACTAGCACACACCACACCAGACCGGAATGTTGCACAGTAATGTGACGGAAAAATATGCAAAATTGCGGACCACAAATGAAGCCGAACTTACAGTAGCCTTTGCATTGCATGGGCATGTTTCAACAACTGCGTGCTTAGATGAGGTTTTCCGCGAATCTCGCCCCAGTTCTGGTAGGTTCCTTCTGTGGTTCATGCATTGTTTGGTGGTCCCAACCAATCCCAAAGAGATTTGTCATTGGGTTCCTCTACTGTAATTGTTGCGAATCGACATGAACACTATCTCAAAACACAAATTGCCAACTGGTCTCCGTATCCTGCTTACTGCTGAGCACATTCCACTTGTTGGATCTTGTTGCTTTGTCAGCTCCCAAGTGGTTTTGGATATGCCATTTGAAACCACCAGCCACATGTAGGGACTTTCCCCACATGTTTGGCACAAAGAATATGTAACCTATGTCATATGTATGTTGATCAACCTTGTTGTATATTGTATCATATTGTATCCCCGTATTTAAACCCACATGCCACTCATCAATTTGAGTTACAGCATCCTCATTGTATCCTCATCCCCTGGACCTTTTGACCGCACCCATGGGAAGCTCAAGGGATGCTGGAGACGAGGCATCGCTACCTGGGATGCATAGCTGTTCATCCAAATCATCCAATATGGGAATAGGCTGTGACCACAGCAACCAGCTGATCCAGCTGTAAGATCTGTAAGTCGTTTCACTTCTTGATGTGACACACCTCTTCGCCAAGCCACTCTCAGCATACATGTCCAAAGGGGCGAGTCGCATCGGCCCAGTCGGCTCTGCCGATGCCGATGCGGCCCCCCTTGCGGCCTCCGCCGACTCTTCGGCGGGTGAAGCCACCTGCGCCAAATGCAATCAAGTCAGCATACACATCATACATTACAGTCATACAATGTCGTAGATGCAAGTGTACGAGTACCTCACGGTGTATACAGCAAAAATTAACTAGTATATCCCCGCCAAACGCTGAAGAAGTGCATTTAGGACTGCACGCCCGAGCGGATGTTGATTTGATTATCTATGACTATGAGCCTCTGGAGGCTGGCGTCTTGAGCTGAATGCATATATTGGTCAAGCAAACATCTCAGGATCCAAATCCAGGATCTTCACAAGCGCAGGCTTTAGCATTTTTGAACGTCTTTGCAATGTTTGGAACGGCTCTGGTGTCCTCTGATCGTTTCTAGGCAAAACAAAAACAACGCAGGAAGTTCCCTAAAACAATTTGCTCGTTAAGGTGCCTGAAACCAATTCCTTCGGGAAGTTCCCGAACATCAATGCCAGCACAACATTGGAATCCTGCTTTTAGGTACCCCTGCCTCCGGTAAAGCTGGATCCATATCCAGAGTCACATCGGCTATCTGCAGGGGCCACGATGTCCACATTTGATTCAACCCAGCCATGGCCCGGGTGCCCTTTATCATGTGAAAGTGGTTGGGCATGCCACCTGGAACTTAAAGAAATGGCAAATTCCAGATGGACCATGATGGACCAACATTCCTTGGGTTTTACTTGTTGAAGTTATATGATATTGGTTTGTCTGAAAATTGGGTGCCCTAAATCATCCAAAATCCATCAAAATCCCATGGTCTGCAATAATCGTCCATATTAAAATGCCATTTTGGGGGGGTATACCTTATTTTCCAGACAAACCCACCTATCATATCCCGTTATGCATTATATATATATGAGAGAGAGAGAGAGAATAGTTATAAATATATATATAGAGAGATATATATATATATATTTAATATATAACTATACTCATATATTGTATCCCATTATATCCCGATTAATCCCGATTATATATATACCAACTCTTTGTTTCCAGACCACACCTGGATGGCCTGTGAAGTGCTGTGTGAGTTGCTGGCCTGGCAGGGTCTATGTTAGTTGTGGGAATGGCATGAATATATAAAATAGGATCAAAGCCTGTATGTAAAGATGCTCGTATTATCTCGTATTAGAACAACAATAAAGAACAGCAAGGCTGCCAGGCCTTTTCCAAGCTGAAATGTCAGAGCTTTCATTGGAAAACATGGGACACTATTACTTACTATGCCTCGATCTGTTCAAGATGTGAGCCACTGGGTGTATTTTTGACCACGCTTTTGACCTGGAAGCAGGGCCTAAGGTTTGCCCGGATTATGCCCATATTCACGGACTGGTACACTTCCCAGACGTTGGCATGGGAAAAGAACACGGACAATGTGAAGATTATCATTCTTTACAAATCCAAAAGGTCGAATTACAGTAATGGCCATGAAGGCCTCAAAAGCAGCACTTTGTGGGCTGACGATATGGAAAATCGAGCGGAAACTTTGAGAGGCTTCGCTCTTGCGTGTGGCGTCTGCAAAAGATGGGCCTTATCCTGCAATGGATACTTTGCCATACTCCACCACTTTGAGAAGCTTCGAGTCTTTCAAGGTCTTAAATCTGTTGTTTGCGCATGCTGTATCACCTGGCCTTGGTCCATCATTCGACCAGCTAATATAGACCTCCTCCAGCTTGAAAAACTTGTGCAGCCGCAGAATGTTCTTTTCCAGACTTTCTGCGCACATGCCAAACTCGCCGTCGCAGTCGCATGGAATCAAGAAGGAATAAATGAACAGCTTTTTGGGATTCTGCCCTTGATTGAATGTCCCATAGCCGGAGGCCCAATCCGTGTGATTGCGAGCGGTCATCCCATAAAAGGCAGCATCCCATGTCCTTTGTCAAAGCCATCTCGCTTTGTGCACATCGGCAACAGTTAGCTCTTTTTACTTCGTTTGGTTTGGGAAAGAGTTCTCTTGCGCCCAAATCAAACGCGAAAACGCAGAACTGCTCCCCACCATTTGCACGCAATCCCTTGAGCCCCTTTCCCATGTTAACTGCCATCCGAAGGCCCAAAGAAATACCATGCGCCACCGACAGGACAGCCAACATGAAGAGATGCCAAAGGCGCGTCATAGCTATGGAGGCTGCGCTAATCTGTCACAGGAACCAAAAATGGTTGAGCCTGGAGCCAAAATGGCTACGATTTGGATATGACTGCGATTTGGGTACCTGCCGCCGGCTATGACCACATTGATGTTTTCCCTGGCTCCAAGTGGCTCCCGTGGCACCTCAGGGCTTTGCTCCATGGAAGTGGCCAACAGCTCACTGGAATCACCTGGCGCCCTCCAAAAGTTCAGTAAGCGCATTTGGGGGTACCATGTATGTCCATTTATATCCATTATTATCTATTTCTCAGGAAAAGAAATCCCTTCTTCCACCAAAAACTCATTGTATCGATCAAGCAGGTCGAACTACGGGTGTTTTCTTTCACCAAATCCACCAGGTGCTGGAAACATCACAGGAATGTTTGGAACAAGTCTAACAAAAGCAATGACAAAAAGTATACAAACAGAACAGTGAGAAGAGCTTCATGCAAGCTTGATGTGGCAGCTGACCAGACCTTGTTGCCATTACCGAGACTTCCCTCAGTTTCACCCTGCCAAACCACACACACACACAAACAATTATAAACAATTAGTAGATCTTCCGTCTCCCTGGCAAAAAATGCAGCAAGAGGAATCAATGTCTATACCCATACACCTCAAGATCCGTTTAATCCATATCATCATCATATACATATATAAGCTATATAATATAATATTATATTATATTATGTTAAATAATATACATTGTACCGTTGTACCGTATTATAAATGAATTATACATTGAAGGTCATTGAAGTAACTCGTCACCGTTTTCCCACACATTGTGCCTGGAGATGCGGGAGACCTTCCAACCGACTCCAAGGCTCGCCTGGGCATATCATGTGATCCCATGAGATACCCAACCCTCGAAGACCCTGGAGGCCCTGGAGGCCCTGGAGGCCCTGGAGGCCCTGGGTGTCCCGGGCGCGGCAGCATTGCCACAGCGCACCAACGCTTCGAGACAGTTCACCGCGCGCAAACCCAAGTCCTGGTACAACATACGGCCAGCGTGACAACGCCCGGCGTTTTGAAAACAGCGTGCTTTTGTGCGAATGATTGCAGGTCTAGGTGCTGCATCTTTTGTTTACAAGAACGTGTATGTGCATGTACATATATATATAATGACAATACATAATGTAAAATAATGTGTATATATGCAGCGTCAAAGGTGCTTGATACACCGTTCATAAATTAATAAACTAACTACACCTACTTCCAAAATGGAATTTGTAAACTTAAATCTAAACCACCCTTTAAAAAAGTATGTCAACATATGTCAACTATTTGGCCGGCATTCTTCTTGCTAAATTTGTCCGTGTGCACGTTGTTTGCAAAATCTCCAGGTCCTAAGGTTGCATATATAATATTTATTATGTATGTATTATGTATTATATTATATATATGCGCATCTTAAAATGCCTCCCAACAAACTTGCGAAGGGGGTAGTCCAGAAACAAGCGGGCACATAAACACTTTTTGCTGCAAAAAAGGTTCCAACTTTGGAGACCTTCCTACAAATCCGTAGGAAAGTAAGTTCTAATTCAACTTCAAAGTAATTTAGATTTCCATGCCAAAGTCAAGTCCAAATCAAACTCAACTGAGAATCAAATCAGATCTGAAAACAACATCCGTATCCATGCCCGTATGCATGCCCCAACACCTTTCCATGAATACATGTCTCAAGTACCTAGAAAGCTTTTCCTGACCACATGTTGGGACTCCCAGGGGGGGTAACACTATGGAACGCTATTTGTGCCACGACAATGAAAAGGAGGAGCATCTTGGAGTATACTACTCATAAGTCAACATTCTGTATGGTTTGTATGCATCGAACATTGATATCTATACGTATATATATATATATACATGGTATCATGCGGTTTACACACAATTATCCAAAGATATCAATCAGATATCCACAGCAGCAGCGTGGACCCGGGCCTCTGGGATGCTTTGGCTCATGGTGTCCACAAAAAAACTCTCCAGGTCCATGGGAGACGAGGCCTCGCCTGAGCGGTGGCTGGAAGTTACATTACGCATTGGTTAATATTGTCGTTAAACAATGGTTGATGCTTTGGGGACATTCCAAGAAAATTATATTGTATATTAATATATATATATATATATTATATATTCATATAAATAGGATCAACCAACAATAAGACACCAAGAACAAGCACAGAGAACAAGAACAACAACGACGACAAGAAGAATAATAAGAAGAATAACGACAACAACCACAACAACCACAACAACAACAAAAACAGTAACATGCTGTTGTATGCTGCATGTTGTATCTTGTGTTGTGTTGCTAAAATATGGCTCTTTGGAATTCTTTGGGCAACTATGTTTAATGATGGGAGCTTCAAGTCAGCTGTAGTGGATTAGCAAAGGGTAGCACTTCAAAGAGCTGGCATTTGGAGTATGAGCTAGTACTTCTGGATCTTCATCAAACAGCATTTGTGCTGATGTTGCTTTAACAATGCTTTAACTATCTTCAACTTGGTCAAGGTTCTATGCCCAAAACGGTCGTGTATCAAAGTCGCAGGTGTGCGTGTGTGTGTGTGTGCAGAACATGACTTCGCTTAAGTGTTGTCCAACTAAAAATTAGTGAATATCAACATATTGCATAGGTATCGGTACAATTGGTTCAACTCAACCACCATAATTGCCACAAACATCTTTCACATGCATGTCCCATCATTGACCTATCGATTCTAAGCCAAAGGGTGTTCGTTTTGACAAACAGTTGCCGCGATACCATTTACCTCCATTTACTTACTATCCCTGACGGAGGGTTTGTGAAGTTTTGGGGGTTACCCAAATGTTTTTTTTTTGGCCAGTTACCCAAATGTTCGCAGGAGAATACTTTCCAACACTTTCCAACATACTTCACCATTGAAAGATTTAACGTCCAGTGCTATATACCCTCTGGTAATTTAACATAGCTATTGAAAACTGCCATTTATAGTGAGTTTTCCCATTAAAAAAGGTGACTTTCAATAGCTATGTTAAATTACCAGAGGGTACCCATCATTCACCCGGGATCCACCCAGTCACAAAGGTGTGTCTCTTCCAAAGACTCCACCGCATCTTGTAGTTGCTTCACAGTCCATTCCTGTTGCCCAGAGCGGTCCTGGCAGCAACCCCTACCCGCAACCGGTATAATCCAACATGGCTAACATGGCTAGCTGCGACATCCCGGAACTAAATTGGCATTCGAAATGGGAAAACGATCCGCGGCATCCCAAATGATGGATTTGGCATGATTCAACATGATTTAACTACTGTAAGACTCGTCCGCACATTGAGAACATTGAGGAGAGTCCTTGAGACTCAAGTCCAAACTGAAGACCAAGCTGGTTCAACCCTCCCATTGACCGAATCGGCCCACATCACTTTTAGCCAGTCTGCATCAGTCCCTGCAAATGCACCAGCCCCTGCTGCACTTCGGGGTTGTCCTGAAGTTCTTGCACCACTTCAGCTTTCGCCGTTTTCCTTACAGTCTGATGAGGCCCGGGCTCAAAGTGCCAGGCTTGGCAACAATTTTGGCATAAATCCGGCAGCGTGTGACGCTCAGCCCGAAGAACTGGCAAACTGATGCAAACTGTATATTCAGCTTGGAGATCATTAACACACATCAAATCCCAACTAGACCAAAGCAGTTGTGGGGCTATTCTGCACTCGCACCATGCAGAGACACCCCACATACTCTTCTCAACAATATGCATCCCCCACCGTTTCAGGCTTGGCCGAAAAGCTACTCGATTCTTTTTTGCCGAGTCTCATGGACAGCGTGGAGTTGTACCTATGGTGTGGGTTATCACTGAGGAGGCATAAACAGGTATAAATATCAATAGTCCCACAGTTTGTTGCATGTTGATGGAGAGGCAGCGACGGTCACAGCCCTGTGCATATGTTGGCATCCCCTCTCGCTTCACGCTGGCGGATATCCATCATTCTTCCCACATCTAACATGAAGAGCCGCTGGCTGCTCAGTGGTTGGCTGACGTCTTAAGAACTCACACATGTCATGGCTGAACATTAGACATCGGCCATGCAAGAACAAGCCAGGATACTCTTCCTTGGTCTCTTTCAGGAGTACTTCCATGGCTTTCCTGTTTGGTGAGCCACCGTATCTCTGGATGATTTAAGGATTTAAGCCAGGCATCCAACCAAGCAACCTTTGAAGAAATCTCAACTGATCTCAGCGAGGTCACGACAGTCATAACACCATTAGGCTCTATCCGCTTGGAAAGTTTAGCTTTCAAATCTACTTGGGAGATCATCAGCACCAGCTATACTGCAGGCGTGACTTTCGGGCAGGTCATCACCACAGCTACTGACCAATTCCCGAGCAGCGAAGAAGTGGAAATATCATCGGAGCGCAAGTAGGGACCTTTTGTTTTTTGGGGACTCATGGTGAATCAAATGGGTTTGGCCGTTTGGCTTGAAACTGGGGTATCCAAGAATGGATGGCATTGATACTGACTGATAAGCACTGATAAGTCAAACCTCGGGGGTCCAAAGGTCTTTGACCCGGGCCTCACTTCGTGGCACTGCCTGCGATCTGCCAGCAATTCGATCCAGGGACGTACCTCAAGGTACTTCCACGGCAGACCCACTTGAAACCCAAGTATTTCCCATGTATTTCCCATTGGTGTTTGATGTGGAATGATGTTCCTGCCATTTCAGATCTATTTAGATTTCGATTTATGATGGGGAACATGTGAAATTCATGAGTATCCCTGCCATTTTGGTGTTTATTTCAGTTAGCTTCTCAGAATTTTGGGGGAACCAAACTTTCCCTTGGCATCCCTGAGCTTCTTAGATCTCCGCCCCTCGATGTTCATTGAGGCCACAACAGCTTGCACGGCTTTGGCCCGCGTGTCCCGAACCTCGACAATGCAGTTCCTATTTAAGGTGGGATAGGGATGGTACTGTAGATAATAATGATGGAATGCGATATAATGTCAAGGACCCAATGGTAAACCAACCCCAAAATCACCATAAAAGGATGGTAAATAGTAAAACCCATCCCCATTAAAACGTAGATAGGTTTATTATTGGGTTTACCACATGAGTGGCGGACAAAATTGCTTACTACTCGCAATGGACATTGCCAAAGTGGGTGGTCCCCTATCGGTTGTGAAGGTTGCAACACAAGTTTGAACATCGCAAGTCCACTCCCTACTACTTTAGTTTTTAAATGTTTTTAATTAGATATTTTTGTCGGTTACTCACATGAGTAAGATAGGGCGCAGATGGGCATTCAATAAATAAGCTGCTTTTGCATCCGGCGCAGCCCTCCTGTGAACCACAGTGATCATGGACACCTGTCATTCATCATAAGCCAGCTATCCCTGATTGAATTTCGATCAAAAAATGCATACTGGTAATAAATCAATATAAATCATATTATCATGCCATATCATGTCTATACAGTATATACTTGGTTATTACTTAAACCCTGACAATATCACCTATATGTGCTTATATAAATAGCCAAATAGCACAAGTCAGATTAACAGCGGGTGTTCTTACATCAATTTACATGGTATAAAGTTCAATGTGGTTACTTATTTTTGTTTAAAAACAAAAAGTAGTTGCCCGCAGTATCCTTCTCCAGGGCCCCCTTGCTCGCTTCTCCAAGGCTTCTGCACCCCCAGCGAAGCGCACGCAGTCTCGCGCCTGGTTCCACCGTGGAGTCATGACAGTTGGTGTCTGGTAGATAAGCGATTTGGTGCTTCACCCCAGTTGGTAAGCGGTTTAAAACTTAAAACCTATTAAAACCTCACATTTTCGAGTGGGGGAAGCAGGGTTGGTCAGTTATGACGGTTGAACTAAGCCACAAAAACTACAAGTAAGTGAGTTGAACCACCCAGTACAGCAAGTAGAGGTAAACACGCAAACATACACCCACTTATGGAGCATCCTGGGGCATCAAAACTAACAACAAGTGAGTGTTGCAACAATTTGCTGGCCACACGCTTGCAGGTCACTATCCTTTGGACAACCCACACAGCTCAACAAAGGGCACCAACGGGGCAATCACGATACTTGTCTGGTTTTAGTGCTTATTGTTTTGGATCTTGAACATCCCATTTTGAAGTTCAAATAGTGTCCAAAACATTGCCACAACCTGGGTCGACCTGGGCTCAAGGCTTGAAGGGGGCCATTTCACAAGCAAAAAGTAACAGTAGATTCCCAAAATGAAAAATCACCAATGGGGAAAAAAACACATCTTCGGCACTTCAGTAAACCCAGGCAATATTGATATCTCTCTCGTTGATTTTCTATGATTATAGCACCTACAGCAGTATGTACCAGTAGTGCCGCACAAGGCGGTGGCGGAAGTTTCAAAAATAGGAAACCTATAGGAGAGATTGATTGTTGTGAATCACGGATGGCAGAGCACAACCAACTGATGGACCGAAAGGTGGTTGGAGTTGTGTTTTTTGGAATGGTTGCAATGGTTGCAGCGGTCACCTGGTCGGTCACCTCACCCACAACTGCTGGATGTGGTGTGGTGTAGCGCAACTGTAGTTGCAGCTGTAGTGTAGTGGAGTTGTCGTTGTGGTGTAGTGTAATTAGTGTAGCGCAGTTGCAGTTGCATTCGTGGTGGTGTAATGAGTGTGGTGTAATGTAGCGTAATGTAATGCAATGTGGGGTAGGGTAGCGCAGTGCAGTGTAATTGAGAGTAGTGTGGTGTGGCGTGGTGCGGTGTAGTGTGGTGTAGCGTAGCGTAATGCAATTAGTGTAGTGTAGTGTGGTGTAGTGTTAGTGTAGTGTGGTGTAATGCAATTAGTGTAGTTATAGTTGTAGTTGCAGTCGTAGTTGTAGTTGTAGTGTAGTGTCGCGTGGTGTAGTGTAGTGTCGCATGGTGTAGTGTAGTGTAGTGTAGTGGAGTGTAGTGAGGTGTAGTGTAGTGTAGTGGAGTGGGGTGTGGTGTAGTGGAGTGGGGTGTGGTGTAATGTAATTAGTGTAGTGTAGTGTAGTCTTATGTAGTTGTAGTTGTAGTTAGTGTGATGTAGTGTAATGTAGTGTAGTGTAATGTCTTTAGTATAGTGTAATGTAATGTACTGTAGTTGCAGCCGCAGTTGCAGTCGCAGTTGCAGTTGCAGTAGTAGTTGTAGGTGTAGTGCAGTGTCATTCAGTGTAGTGGAGTGTAGCGTAGTGTAATGTAATTAGTGTAGTATAGTGTAGCGTAGTGTAAATGTAGTATTGTTGTAGTTGTAGTTGTATTTAGTGTAGCGTAGTTCAGTGTAGTGGAATGTAGTGTAGTGGAGTGTAGTGTAGTGTAGTGTAATATAGTGTAATATAGTGTTAGTGTAGTGTAGTGTAATTGAGTGTACTGTAGTGGAGTGTAGTGGAATGTAGTGTAGTGTAGTGTAATGTAGTGTAATGTAGTGTAATTGAGTGTAGTGGAGTGGAGTCTAGTGGAAGGTAGTGGAGTGTAGTGTAGTGGAATGTAGTGTAGTGTAGTTGTAGTGTAGTGGAGTGTAGTGTAGTGTAATGTAGTGTAGTATAGTGGAATGTAGTGTAGTGTAATGCAGTGTAGTGTAGTGTAGTGGAGTGTAGTGTGTGTAATGTAGTGTGGTGTAGTGAAATGTAGTGTAATGTAATGTAATGTAGTGTAGTGTAGCGTAGTGGAATGTAGTGTAATTGAGTATAATTGAGTGTAGTGTAGTGTAGTGGAGTATAGTGTAGTGTAGTGGAATGCAGTGAAGGTGTAGTTGCAGTTGTAGTGTCGTTTGTTGGGGTGTAGTGTGGTGTAGTGGTGTTTGTAGCTGAAAATGCTACAAAACCCTCACGTTTTGCTCACTTTTGACATCTGAACATCGCGCCTGCCATGCGAAACGACATCTGAACGTCCAAAAGTGTTCCGAACCCCTAGCGTTTTTAACATTTTGACTTCGAAATGTGCTTCGCGCCACAACCGCCTGCACTTTTTCGACATCTCAATTTCCAAAAGTGGTCTGAGAATGGTGTGGTTTGTACATTTTGACTTCGAAACGTGCTTCGCGCCACAACTGCGTGCACTTTTTCGACATCTCAACTTTAAAAAGTGCTCCGAACTTGAGAGGTGTTTTTAGCTTTTTCACTTGCAAATGTGTCTCGCGCCACAACGGCGTGCACTTTTTGGACATCTCAACTTCCAAAAGTGGTCCGGACTTGGTGTGTTTTGTACATTTTGACTTCGAAATGTGCTTCGCGCCACAACGGCGCAATTTTTCATCTCTCATCTGCCCAGCGGGCTCCGCATCCGCCGCTTTAGCGAGCCTACTTTTCGACCCTCCGGAGCCACAAATCATTGGAAAAACACAGTGTTTCGCGACTTTCCTACCTTTTCGCGCACCTGGATCTTCTTTCTTCTGAGTTTTTCTCTTTTTGATCTTCTTTCTTCTTCTCTTCTTCTTCTCTTCTCTTCTCTGACTCTTCACATCTCTGCTTTTCATCTGTCCATATTGTCGGAAGTTTGACTTCTAAACTTCCTTCGATCATTACTATGTATTTATGGTTTTGCATTACACTAATATCCGCATTCTATTCTCATGTTGGATCACAGAGGGTGATCCCCCATGAAGAAAACCCGGAGATGTCTATAGTTCGATGGCCCTTAACTAATGGGATTATCACTCTTGTAACGAAGGTTATATGCTGGTTTCATAAAATAAGGCACCAACCCAATCATCCAGAATTTGACCATGACTTAGTATTGAAACCTATGGTTTTGGAGTACAGTACACCCATTTTAGGAACCCCCCCTATATATATATGTATATATATATATATATATCTATATCTCCACATATCATTATATATATATATAAGAAACCCCCAAAGATCCAAGATTCACTCAGGAGCAATGGAACGTTCAGCCATGTTCAGCCTGCAAGCGCGCGTGCAGGCTCTGTAGCGCCAGGGCTTCAGTCTCTTCGGCGGCGCGCAAGCCACGGCCTGGCGCCATCAGAAACTGAGGGGGTTACAATTCATAATTCTTATTGAATATGATAGACATTATAAATATAATATGATATTATAATGGCTTTCTCGCAGATCCACAAACTTTTGCAGTCTGTTCAAAGGTCCACGGAGATCCAGCGCGGCCTAAGGCCTGCAAAGGTTCTCCGCCAGATTCCACAGCCTCGGCCGCCTGATGAGTTGCAGCTCGCTCCCATCATGACGCTTACAATAGTTGCATGATGTTGCATGGGTTTGGGGGGAAATCACGCATTTCATAAATATGATAAAATCATCTGTGTTGCATGATTCCACATGATTCCACATGAACTCTTTTGAGTTGGTCTGTGTCGTGTCGTCAGCCCGTTTGCAAGTGGCAGGCAGTCTTTGATAAAGAGTGCTGCACTGATGCTGTGACAGCGTAATGTGTGCATCCTTTATCATCCTTTTGGCATGTTCCTCGGCAAGTTGCTACAGGATGATGGCAGCATGGTGCAAACAATGTTGTGATTATTATATGTAATGCCATGGGATCCCAGCCCACTAATATTGAACACCCCCTACTAAATAGTCTCAAATACATGTACAGTAAATGCCCCACTAAGCAATGGTTTCTGGTGGTGTGTTTTCCATTGGGAGGGGTAAATCAGCTATGCGCCCCTTTTTTTCGCTGAGCTGATGGTCTCCAACCACAGTCGCCAGGGGAGCAGCACATCGAGGTCATAGACGTGGCGTCTGGTCAGGAAGCGCTGGCGCTTCCGCCCGTAGACCACATCGCCTCAGGCGGATTTGCTGTTGGAAGCCATGGGAAACCTATGGAATGTTCCAAAAGTATGGAAAACATGTCAGAGAAAAAACAGGTAAACTAGGGTTTGCTGCAACATCACACCAATCCGTGAAGAAATGGTGATTGAAAGCAACAACGCTACAGTTTGGTTTTGTTGTTATCGTTTAATTAATCAAATGTTCAACAGAACTTAGCACAATTCTCCATCCATGGCCATCCATTGATATTGCTGAACGACTGCCACCCCGCCACAGCGCCATATTTTGGATCCGCGGTCAAATGGTTTTTAGTTTTGAGCTTTTTGATGGCCACATTCAGCATGACCAAGTTCACGGAACGGTTCAGGTACCAAGCGCCAAGCGCGCCAAGCGCTTGTTGGGTGATTCAAAGACGTTGCACATCTCCAGGGCCAGGTCAAAGGGGACTGCTGGACCGCATCCTGTTACCTTAACCTCAAAAATTTCTTTTGGGTTTGACTGGCTTATAATTATATAACCGGCCTGACTGCTTTCTGAATGTTTGGCGTTGTTTGGTAGGATTGGGGTGAAGCTCTGATGGGTTGGGAACCAAACACCAGCCGCGCAGTTTGATTTCAGACAAGTCCTAGAATCCTAGAACGATGCTGGCGCTTTTTGGCACAAGATCAGTTGGTCTTTCATCCAGTTGCCAGCAAACATCCCTTGAAAACTCCTGGTTTGGATGGTCCTTGAGACCATTGAAACACGAGCTGTCCTGGCCTGGAAGATGCTGAACAAGCTGAACAAGCTGAACAAGCTGACGCCAGCAATGGCAGCTGTTCGGGGGTTCAGTTTATTCAAAAAGATCGCTTCGTGGGACAGCCCCATACCATCCCCATAGCTATAAGTAGAATGTGAATGAATATGATAGAATGTTGTAGAATGGTTTGTTAAAAAAAAAAACGCACAATCAACTACTGTAACTACTGTAACTACTGCACTCTACTGCACTAACCCCTTCCCCTTAGATCTTTTCGTTTTGGGGTCCCTTGTTGGAGCTATTGAATCTTATGGTAAGTTCCTGTGAGATGGGAATGTTTTCAGCTGCCACCCAAACGAACGTGTCAAACCTCGGTCGTAAGCCAGTGGATGACCTGGACAACATGTACTTAGTTGTGCATATGACAAGTATTGATCATCTATGATTCTCTATGCATGCGCTTAAATATCTTAAATGTAATTGAAAACATTGAAATAATGTTGAATAATTACAATCTTGATACGGTCTATGCCGGCAATTGGTTTCTGTAAAGTTGAACCTTCACGAGGTTCGACTTGGTTTGATCGGATGAGCCGGATGAGCTGAGATCGATTTGACAACAACTTCAGATATATCCTCTTGTCGTTGCTGGCGAATGATTGGAACTCCTAGCAGGGCCTGCGCACCTTTTCCAGCCAAACTGAAACAAACTTGAACATGTTCATTTGTGCAATAGCATTGTTTTGGACATGAAGCATCTTCACAGCATTTTAGATTGATCCATCATATGGTTGAGAAAGTCTCAGTAGCTCCTGGCCTCCACACCTACTGTAAATAATTTAATAGGAAATATGAAATAATATGAATACCCCTAGCTCCTTAATGCTCCTTAGCTCCCTTGGAACCACCAGATATGGCCTTGAGGTATCGCAGGAACTGTCGGAACTGTCCATTGTGTTCCAATGGTATTCCGATGTATTCGAGAAAAACGGGGGCCGTTTTAGGGCGCATAGGAACACACTGTGCCAGTGAAATCACATGGGACATGTTGGCATCATCTACTAGGGGGTATTTAATTTGAGTAATATTAAGAGGGTGGGATTTGTCAATATTTCCTCAAAAGAAGTCCCAGTCGACATGTCAGGATCAAGATGGGACGGTCCAACCCTGGCTGAAACGTGAAATCTTCTTCTTGATATTTCTTGATATATATAGCAATAGTAGGGCTTCTAGATTACGTTCGAGCCTTACGAACATCAACACAGTGCCCCAAGGCATGCGCAACGCCGCAACGCCTTACTGCGCAACACGGGCCTAGCACAACGCATTTTCGCATCGTACACGAATCTGACGGCCATCAGCACACTCCACGGAATACCTGCCAGCATCCAAGTCAACTTCACCTGAGATCGTCGGATCCAAGTCCCCTTTGATTATGAAATAAAACATATCATCTGGTAAATTAACATAGACCCTGAAAATCACCAATTTATAGTGGAAACTAGTCTTCCAAACCCTATCTGCCAGGGTCTATGTTAATTTACCAGAGGGTAAAACCAAACAGCCTGGCTGTTTGAGCTGTTTCTGTGAAGCTTGAGGTTCCAACGGCGGGATTCATACAGATCATACAGTTAGAATGTTTTTGTTTTCCGAGATACGCCCAGGCACTTTGAATGCTATTCGTCTTTGGACTTGTGCGAAACATAAGTCCATGTTGACATCTGTTGGCTACATTAGCTGTCCCATCCTTTAGACCCAAATATCGTTGGCTAGAGATGACATGTCTTAATCATATCATATCTTAATACATGTTGGAAATATGTGCAACTAAAATCAACGAAATATGTAAAACCACATGCGCAAAATATCAAAAACTAGGCCTGTCCTCTCTTTGTTATATATATATATATATACAGTGCTTATGTATATATATATGTGTGTGTGTGATTATATATATACACATATGTGTGTGTGTTACACATACATCCGTCAAGCAAGCATGTCCGAAAACATGTTCGCTCATGTGTGCCCACACTATCCTCTGGAAGAACATGGGTCTGTCTGAAAATAGGGTATACTAGTACCATGGTATACCGTATACCCCAAATTATAGCCATTAAATGGGGAGAATGAGGATTTAGCAATGGATTTGGGGCTCCCCTATTTTAAGACAAAAGCCACATGGATACTCCCCTTGAACTGCGTTACAGATCAGGGCCATCTTGCCATTCAAGTCGAGAGGACTCAGCCCCTGCAGCCTTGCGACCGCTTGGCGAGGTCAGGGCGCCCGCAAAGGTTTCAGACAATCGATCTGGGAAAATTACAATATTTCACAAAGCTGAAATAAGGCTAGCTATGGGGATTCCCCATAGCATCCATAGCTAACCCTTACTAACCATGATTCCAGGTCACAGTGAGGTCAGTATAATTTACCCAGATCAATGGATTGTTCGAAGGGGATTCTACAGGAAACCATGGTTTTACCCGCTGTGAATTGTCTTCGTCCAATTCTGGTATACACATCGAAGAAAAAACTACCGCATCAATACAGGGAAAATTACATCATAAAGCTGGACCCAGAACCAATGATGAAAATGTCATAATTAATCAAGTTAAGATGATAATTAGATGAAATATCAATGCCAAGTTATAACATCTTCGGTCATTCATTCTTAGATTATTACTGACCTGTCCATGCTTTTCCCACCAGGCCGGCTCTTTGGGAGAATCCAACCACCAGTTGGCAAAGAAACCCACACTGCCCGATCACCACTCGCTTCGATGATGTTCGGATGCCAAAACATCAACAAAAACGATCATAAGACTAACATAATAAGACTAACATAAGACCATCATGAATCATAACGCCATCATAAGGCCATCATAAGGCCATCGAAATCCACCATCATAAGGCCATCCAAAGCCACCCACCCCGCAAGGACAAGGATCCGCACGCAGGTGCCAGCTCTCAAGATCGCATTGCCAGGTTTCAGCGTGAGAACTGCATCGCTGTTAGGCAGCATGACCAGGTAGCGTCCTGTCTGGGCGCGGCCACATCGGCTACCAAACCCCAAACAAAGTGTTTGAAGGTATGAAAAAAGATAAGATAACTCAATATCATATGATCATTGCTTGTCTTATGTGCTTTATTTATCTATATATATAGATCAGCGCAACCTACCAAATATATAGTTGAAAGAAAACAAGATAGCGTAAATGTATTGTAGAATCCAGTATGGAAATTATATTGGGTTGTTTTCAAGTGTCAATAGGCATCAAATGAATTCAAATGAAATATGGGCATCTGGTTTATCGCTTATTACTGGGCTTCCTGGCTTACCACAGTCCACAACGATCCATCAGAATCCATCATGGTCCATCCCTTCATCCAAAGTCAAATTCAGCTGCCTGTCCATCCTTTGGTTAGGAGATACCCCATGTTTATCCATTTTAGCACAAGATCATAAACTTCACGAATAAACTTCACGAAGTGCTAAAGTGTGTTAAACATCTAAACACTCCATCCAAGCTTTGACTCAGATGATCTCAAATGGAATGAAACACATTGACACCGAATTGACACCTGACCACCAAAAATGTCCCCCAGCCTGCTTCAAAACCCATAATCTGGACCTGAGTTCCAATCATTGGATCCCAGGCAGGGTGGAAAGATGTGGAAAGTAGACATGTGAAACCCAACGCGAATTAGATTAAAATCTATAGATGAAATACAGGTAATTATATATAATGGTAATAGTAAATGAAATTGTAAATGATTAAATTACTACGAGATACTACGAGTATGATCATATATGATCATTATGACTATATTAGAATATATTAGATCATGATGATCATCGTAACTACTGTCGCATTTCGCTTCAGAAGCCTGCAATCTTCCTGCCAACATGCAAACACCTCATGCACCCAGGCCTTCCATTCTTGTCGCTCACAAGCCACCCATGTCCCCAGCCAAGTCACCTCTTTGCCATTCAGCTGGGGATGGAGGCTCAGTCCGTGAATTCTCGCAGAACATTTCTGGGCCATGTTCTCCGGCTTCACCTGGGGATTTGTCCTGTGAACAGCAGAACTTAGCCGGGAGCATTTATCCAATCTGAATTCATCCCATCTAATCCAAATGCCTAATAGCCTATAGTTATACAAATACATAGATAGATATCTGTTCACTTGTACGATTGTATTGCTTATATTTGTCGGCGTTTAAATATTGACACGGAACCAGCCCAGAGCCTTTACCGTGGACTGCCACTAGGTGACTAGCTCAGTACGATCTGACATCCTGATGGTTGGAGATAGCAGACTACACCAGACTCGCTGAGCCAAAGGGACCGCAAAAGAACAACAGCCCTCCATCACCAAGTTGTACCGGCCTGCAGCGACTAGCTGGGCCTGGTTGAACCGCGAAATCCCATGTTTTATTGGGCGTTGTCAACTTCAACTGACGTCGTTCCTGATCCTATGGCCATATTTGGCCATGACATCCGTATAATTAACATGCATTAACCCGAAAAGAAGGGAAACACTTTCCAGAACCATCTAAATCAGAATCTAAATCTAAACCACCGGTTTCAGGATGCCTGTTCTCTCATCGAAGCCACGGACTCTGGCTTCACAGCCGTTGTGGTGTAAGGACTTGGCGGCGCGAAGTCGTGGCAGATGTGTGGTAATGGGTTGTAAAATCCCAAAAACTGGGTATTGACTCGAGGCTGTGATAAAGTTATGCGGATTTTCTTTACCGCTGCAGCTGCCAACGTTTCTTAGAAAACTCGTGTTGCTCTACATGGCCTCTAAACAAATGTTGTGCGCCTGTTGCTGAACATATTGCCCGCAAACTTGGTGGTCTTGGAAGCCTAGGAATGCTCTTTCTGGGCAGTGTAGTGCACTTATATGATCTTATATGATCTTATATGCACTTATATACACCTTATACATCCTTATACAGGAACTGCTTCCCAAGTGGGATTCCAAGACCGTTGGCACTCTCTCAGCACCCCCAAGTCTTGCCATTAATAGGTTTCCAATGACAATATTCCGCTGACCATACCACTTGTGGACTCTCTAGTCCAGCTTGTCTCAAGCAGCCAGGGAGCCTTCTGAAAACTGTGAAGCACCACTGCCGTATTATCCGGGACAGTGCAGTGCTTGGTGCGTAATGGGCCGGGCTTGTGCCGTTTGGGCTGTCCGTCACCAGAGTTGACCTTCGCCAGGCAGATTGAGAAAATTCTCCGAGAGTGCATCCTCTGCCAAAAACCAAGACTGAAATCAAAAGTCTCTATTTCTGATACGAAAATCGTGGGGAATCGTCCTCAAATGAAGAGTTTCCGTTGCAAATTTGGATTGTCAGTGTGATATTCAAGCGGCGTACCACACTAACCTCCCCCATTGTAGTCTCTGTGCTCAATGAAGTTCAACAAATTTGTTTCAAAAAGATCGTTCTGAGTTCTGAGATTGTTCAAACAGCTAGTGGTCAAAGTCTAGCCCCTAATGAACATCCATGAGCCTCCCTGATCTGAATTGAGTTGGTTGTGGAACCGTTCACACGCTTTGGGGGCCAAGTTTTGGACCAAATTGACCTACTGAGCCAAGCGACAGCACGATAGATCTTCTCTAGATTCAGGTCCTGCATCTGTTGAAACAACTGATGTTACAGAAATTCGCACAGCATTTGAGAGGTAGAAACCAGAGTTTTTCAGAGCTAAAAGCCAGGGTTTCCTCCAATTTACGACTATGTTCCTTCAAAATCATCATTAATATCATTAACAATTCATAGACCACCTGAATTAACTATTGTTACTCGATTGTTTAATTCAGGTATATTCAGGTGGTCTATGAATTGAACAATCAAGAGATATCAAGAGGGACTCCAAGCTTAAGGATCTGCAGGTAGCTCCTCACAGCTCCATTTGGTGGTACAGTGCCTGAAGGCATGACTTTCCTTTCGAGGCTGTCCTCAGCAAAGGAGGTGGATCCAAGTGACATAGAGGTCACCCACAAGTCATGATAGTCATGTTAATGTGCTTCTCCCCAAATGAGGAGAAAAAAAACACATCTTAAGGGGTTCTACATGATCTGACACCCATCCGTGCCACAAATGGACTGCCAGCAAACCGGGTTTTCAAAAAAAAGTAGCGGGTCATAAGGTCGCAGAACTCGTGGAGTTCAAAGCCTTTAGAGCCTCGCGGGGCGGCCCTGTGAGGCCCATGTTGATTGCTTTCGAACTACCTAAATATGGATGAAAATAGGCTTAGTGTCAACATGTGTCAACATGATCCACCCGTTTCAACCCAATATAATTGTGTTGCACTATGTGGCACTATACTTTCCAATCTAAACGAACATTTGATGAATATCATGATTTGACACTCCGTTGTCTTTACAGCACAATTGGACTGAGATTCACGATAAGTGTTCACTATACTGGCCTGTGTTTAACATAGTCAAATAGTCAAGTGCTATTTGTGGAATTTTTGTACCAATTCAATAGTCAAATCCTTTTACCATCAAGAGAAGCAATACACATAGTCAAATCACTCTATCAGAATAGTAGATCGGATCTTCTGGTCCAGTCAAATCATTCCTTCGATTTGTTCAATTAGAGCAATGATAGCAAATAATGCGTTTTGGAATTCCAACGGCCAATCAAATGGTCAAATGGCGACAGATGGCGACAGATCCAATGTTCGAGTTCTTTGCATCGTAGACGTTTAGAATAACAAACATGATCAAACATGACTGCCTTAAAGATGGCTAAACATC
>Ga0126342_10002203_pt1 | contig 29813 bp, 24 predicted proteins | sample Cyp1metagenome_FD_92528 | JGI IMG/M metagenome (GOLD analysis project Ga0126342, IMG submission 92528) | Coral microbial communities from Lord Howe Island, Old Settlement Bay, Australia - Cyphastrea 1 metagenome | ecosystem: Host-associated > Invertebrates > Cnidaria > Coral ...
AACCACCTTTCGGTCAATCAGTGGCTTCGCTCTGCCATCCCTGATTCGCAACAACCAACTTCTCCTATAGGTTTCCTATTTTTGAAACTTCCGCCACCGCCTTGTGCGGTACTACTGGTACTTATAACTAGCACGTAGCTTATTATAACTTATAACCCCACTTACTAACCACTTGCGATCGGTGGGTTGAACCTCCAAGTACTTACAAAATGCATCTCGTTAGCACGGGTAAACTAGCAGTTTGCTGTGGAAAATCCGCCTTGTAGCAGGTAAATCCACTAGAAAAAAGCTATGACTTCCATACAGGATGGGGCCCCCCAGTGATGTTAGTTGGTTTATAAACCAATATAACCCCCATTAGCTATAGTTATATCTACCATAAACCACAGCTAAACCACTTATAAGGCAACTTAGCTATCTTGGGGGACCCATCCTGTAGGAAACTCTTCAATGACCGAGCCACCACCGTTTCCTGGCAAGGCCCATGCGGCGATACGAATGCCTGAGGAAAGCCTGTTGGAGATCTAAAGAGATTGTTGGGAAATACTGTGGTAAAACCAGTTTGGTAATGGTTTTGCTAGTGGTTAGTTTATGGTTCATCATGGTTTATGGTTTATCAATGTTTATCATGCAAGTTTAATAATGGTATTCTGTTCCATTATTATATGGTGAACCCTCTTACTGGCTTTACCTTTATATTATTGGATCTTTAGGTATTTGGGAAATTATGTGGCAACACCAGTTTGGTAATGGTTTTGCTAGTGGTTGGTTTATGGTTAATCATGGTATTCTCCTGGCTATTAAAACCCAAATCACCTTTGGAGCCACGTTGGATTGCCGGAACTCAACTGAGTTGAATCCTTTGAAATCCCAGCGCTATGGGGTTGACCATGAACCTAGAACATATTAACATATAATTATAGTTATATACATATATAATTATATATATATACACACACACATATATATATATATGGTAGCTCGCCCCCAAACCTACCTTTTTACCACTTTTAGTGATAATTTAGGGTGTTTATATGACTTGTAGCCACCAAAAGCTGCGCTGATTTGCAATGGATCCCATCATCCTCTCAGAGAGTTTCCCGGCATGTTTTCCATGGAGATATGCCATGATGAAGATCATGTTAGACCATAGGCCATCAATATCTCCAGTTGTAGATCTTGACCCAATATAAATAACGATATGTTGACCCAATATATCGTTGTGAATATCTGCTAGACCATGTAGATATTGCTACACACCAATAGAACATGTTATATAGATGTTTGACCAAAGTGGGTGTGTGTCACATGTTTAGCCTTTCGGAGAATGGTTGAAACATGTTGAAGTTCTGAGGAGGTGGCGAATTTTGATCCCTCATGAAGATAAAGTTGATGTTATTACTCCATTCAACATTGGTCATAGGGGGTGGCGAATTTTGATTCCTCATGAAGATAAAGTTGGTGTTATTATCCCAATCAACGTATTGTTCAGAGGGGGTGGCAAATGTTGACCCCTCATGAAGATAAAGTTGATACTATTTCCCCAATCAACATATTGTTCTGTTATGTCGCACTCATGAGTCTGGGCGAACGTTAAGGTTGCGGACAACATGTTGAAGCTGGATTGATGGATGTTTTTTTTTGTGAAATATATAGCGCCTTTTATATCAATGGGGCTATATATCAATGGGGATATTTATAGGAAATATCATCAATATTGATATATATATATATATCTCTATATCATATAGCTAATTTCCTATAAATGTCCCCATACAGTTCCTATTTATAGGGACATATAGTTGATTTTCTGGATATAGCTAATATCATCATATATCCCGGTAGGGGCGCCCTGAGCAATGCCATCAATGGTCCCCTGAGCTGAGGCCGGTAGGATTTTTCAGCTGGTCCCCTTAGGAAGCAAGACGATGCGTGATTTGATTCTGGTGATACCAGTTTGCTATTGAAAACGGCCATTTGTAGTGGATTTTCCCATGAAAAATTGCCATTTTCAATAGCTATGTTAAATTACCAGAGGGTATCTTGTCCATTGAAAAACTCTGGTAAACATACAAAAAAACTATTGAATGGTGATTTATAATGGATTTATCCAGCTATAAAATAGTGATTTTCCATAGTTATGTTAGTTTACCAGAGGGCAATGTGATTAAAAACTAGTTGGTGATACGTATCCACTGATGAATTAAAGCATTGGTTGAGAAAACGCATCGTACGACAGTCTCTTCGCCTGTGATCCGGGCCATTATCGATGGTTTTTTTGGTTCACTGGCAGTCACTGGCTTCGTGTTTCGCTTTTTGCAGGAATTCAATGTTGAGAAGGACTTTGATGTCAAGAACAAGTACCAAAAGGCTGGAGGACAAAATTTTTCTGACACCCTTGGGGCCCTTTTACGTAAGGGTTTCTTGGGGTCCAAACGAGCCCACCTTTTCTTTTTCTGATGAATGTGGAGATTCTTTGCTGGTGATATGCTGATTTTGCTGGGTTGGGGGGTTGAAGGAAACACGTCAAGAATACGTGGAATTTCGCTCCATTCTGGTTGAGGAAAACTATGAACAAGTGGGAGAGATACCTCGGCTTTCTGCTAGACCTCGCAAGTCATTGGAGGGCTTGACAATGAGCATGACCAAGCTGCTTGTTTTCCAAAAATAGGCAACACCCTATTCCGACCGTTGTTTGTACATATATATATATATAAATACCATCATTTTCCTCTCAAAATCTCAAAAACATGTGTATACAACATACAGCATTTGTTGACAGACTTGACAATGACCATGACCAAGTCAATAGCGAAGTCGGCATCCAGATTTTCAGCACCACCGGGGGCTGTTTACTGCAGTCTTAAGCTATGACCATCAGTTACCGCAAGTGGTTTTTAGTACTCCAATCACACTAGAATCCCTCAAAAAGTGTGTAATTTACCGGTCCATCGATCCAGTTTCGATTTCTGTGAGTTTAAGTTTGGAGGGTTCCATCACCCATAGGATCCATATATGCTACATATGGTAACATTTACCATCAATATACCCCCTTTATGTTAGCATATATAGCAGCACCATGGATCCGTCATGGGTCATGGTTCCATCTGAAATTTCTGGTGCACTGGCCGAATCGGATTTCCGTTTTTGCGAGGCGCAAAAATACATCAGATGCTCCGTTGGCATACCGCGTGACTGCGATAGACTGCGATCTAGCCCTGTTGGTTGAGCATTTTATGAAGTTATACAATCCAAGGGGCCCCCTAGATTAGATAGCTAAGTTGGTTCAAAAAACTCCAATAACTATGGTTTATGGTACTATTGGGGCGAATCTAAACCAACTTATAACTAGGGGGCCCTACATTGTACTATATCCAAATCTATCCAATATATTGGGCTGGCTGGTGGTTTGGAAGATGAATTTTGTTTTTTCCATAAAATGGGAATGTCATGATCCCAACTGACGAACTCATATTTTTCAGAGGGGGTGAAACCAGCAACCAGAATATGGTGGGGATTACCACAGTCTGGGAAATCCCATTAACATCATCAACCAGCCAGTTTTTGAAGGGAAGACACTGCGGGGTACCTCATTACCTCACCCTAAAACTGGGTATGGGTCAAAATTAGGTACCCCAATAATTGGATGGTGAATACTAAACTAGACTAACATCTGTGGTCCCCTAGGTCTTCCATTTTGACCCACATCTAACTGATGGTTGTGTATCACCAAACATACCAGGAGAAGTGGGCAAAGTGGGGATGCATTGTTGGCGGTTTATTGTTAGCGTGGATGCCCCAGAATTTCTCAGGCAAACGTTGTGGCTTTTGAGTTTGAGAATAGAAAACCAAGAAACTATGGATGGGGAGAGCATCCAGCATTATAGTTCTTTCATGTTCTTTCTATTAATCTCATCCCTTTCAGGTCATTACCCCTCACCTTTGGGATCCTAATCCCATGGTTAAAGTGGGACCTTTCCCACTTTTTCTTGGTTTTAGAAGGGTCATTTGGAACAGCGGACAGTCATGGAACCTATGGGTGTCACAAGCCCACCGAACCGGGGAAGGCACCGGGTGCAGCGCTGAGGATGTGACCTTTGCCAAATGGCCGTTGGGAACACTTTCGATTCAGTACCTCGATTTTACTCCGTTCCCAGTGAAATGATGCTGACCTTTTTCGGAGGGGTTTCTGAAGTCATGGGAGATCCCCAGTCGAAACCCTATAGGTTTCAAGATCAATGGATTGGTTTAAGGGCCATGAAATACAGGAAAAACCATGGAACACCCCATATCTAATGGGAACATCTATGAAACCCCCATTTTATGAAACTCACCGACATATCAATGGTCATCCATGACTTGGATGATTTCCGAGGTATCCCACATTTTAGGACTCCGGAAGAGAAATCGGTGGTTCCGTTGTGGTAGAAAATTATTGGGACATTGTTGTTGACCTTCTCAAAAGGCGAGGCTATTTTATTGATGTTTTAAGGAAAGCCTGTTAGTACTGTTTATGATTCGATTTTATTGATGTGGCGAGGCTATTTTATTGATGCTATAAACATGTTAGTCAGTAATCGCCATATTCTATTGATGTTACTAACATTGTTTTTAAGGGTATTTTTTTATTATGTTTGATTGCATCGATAAAATAAAAATTGCCATTTTAGTAATATGTTAGGGTATTACTAACAATTGCTTTTATTGATGTTACCATTGTTAGTAATACTCTTAAACATTGTAAATCATTGTTTTTGATTACCATAAAAATTAATATTACACCTCATTATTAATATTACCATGGTTTTATTATTGATGTTCATATTATTAATGTTTGATTGCCATATTGTCATAGAATTGGATGATGGGAAAATTGGAACCGGAAAGCCCTTTTTTTTTGATGGTAAAAACCATGGTTTCCTGTAAATTTTCCCTTAAACCAAACCAGTGATATGCCATTACCTTAATGGAAAATCACCATTCTTAATGGGAAAATCCACTATAAGTAGCCATTTTCCATTGCTATGTTAGTTCACCAGAGGGTAATGTTTGATTGCCATATTGCCATTGTTAGTCTCTTGCGACGGTCGACCGGTCGCCGATCGCCTAGGTTGGTTCAAGCTTCACAGAGGCGGGCGGAAAAAATCCCTGTCATCCATCCTATCCGCCCCCGGCTTCCGCGAAGTGGGAAACAAGGGGAGTTGACATAGGGAAAACCATAGGAAAACCATGGGAAAACCATAGGAAAATGGGAAAATCATAGGAAAACCATAGGAAAACCATGGGAAAACGGGAAACCACAGGAAAACCCATAGGAAAATGGTGATTTCATGAGATTGATAGCTGATTTATGATAGCGTTCAGTTGGTGCAAATAACTCCAATTTCACTATGATGTTTGTTGGTGATATATCGAACTAGTTTATGGGGTTTATAAACCAACTTATAACTGGGCGGGCACCACCCTGTATTTTCACATCTTCCCAAAGAAAGATGAGCATATCATCTAGAAAAATAATCATCTACAAAGATGAGCAAATAATCTACATTTATTATCGTAATAATAATGCTACTGTAATCGTTCTTCCATTGACGGACCAAGTTTGCGGGAAAGGAATTCTCTATTGCCATGTTGGACACAGAAGGTACCCACTACTATCCAATAAAAGCATCAGATGGTACAACTTAAATGTCATGGTCACTTCTTGACCATCATCATTTTGGACTTTGACTTTGCGCCATGATGCTGCTCAATGCAACCATCCAACAATTGGACAGTGGTAGGAAGATACAACGTGGGCCCCCCTAGTTATAAGTTGGTTTATAAGCCCCAATAACTATAGTTATAAGTACCATAAACCATAGTTGTTGGAGTTTTTTGAACCAACTTAGCTATCGACTGGGGGCCCCACTTTGTATGGGTCTGACTGAACATATGGTCGCCCTAAATCCATTGGTTTGTCGCTAAAAGGTGCAGGTGGTGGTGGTAGTGGCGACGGTGGCGTTCTGGGAAAATGATCTACAAAAGGTTTACCCTCTGGTTATGACTAACATAGCCATGGTATAGATGGCCCATAGAAATAGATGATTTTCCCAGCTATAAACCTCCCTTTAGTTCAGGGATTTTCCATGGCTATGTTAAATAACCAGATGGTATATGTCATCTTAATTACTGCCATAAATGGTGGTATCTTGAGGCATCAAAGAGAAATCGAGAGAAGAAAGACGTAAACAAAACGCTTCAAATCCTCTATTATGGCATACTATGGCACATACTTTCCACATATTTTCCTCTTTTTCAACGCTCCTTCCATGGACTTGGCATTGCCGGTGAGGATGATGTGTACGATCACATCGAGAAGATCTGTGACGTTGGAATCTCAAGAGGCAGAGGGTACCAGAAATTGGGCATCCAAAATCTATTGGATGATCAATGGATTGGTTTGAGGGAACAGTTACAGGACCCCGATTTTTTCAAAAATCGATGGTTTGCTGTAGATTTTCCGCTAGAAAATCAATTGTCATCATTTTCCCTCTTAAAACTGCAAATTAGGGATGAAATGTCGCCTGGTTTTAGATGAACCATGACAAACCCAGATGATGGATAGCTAGGGGAACTACTGTAAAAACAGCTTATTTGGGTTGGTACTGGTTGGCGAATTACCACAATGTAGCCAAAGGTAGCCAGTTGAAGGCTTACGGAGCCAGTTTGGATATGCGATTAGGATGGGTGGATTGGCCAACTTGATTACCCAAAGTCGGGAAAATTCGAAACAAACATGGCGATTTCAGCATTTTTATGGGGATTGAGGAGCATTTGACCCCCCTATCGCCGCTAGTTTTTCTGTTTAGATCTCCATGCCTGAAATGATCGTGCCGGTGACTGGGTTGGAAAAGGCTACAGCCATTGTTGGTTGTTGCCCCGCAGCTACTTGTGAAATGCCCCATATAAATGCCCTGTAATCCCTATATATATATATATATATATCTGGGATGCTGATTCAAGATCTACATTGATCTACCAAGTTCTAACTCCGACCACATCCCAATGTGTTGAAGTTCCATAACCACCAACCAAGTCCTGTCTATTCCTGGGTTGAATCCGGAGAAGTCTGCAACGTTTTGCTTGGTCGAAACCACAAATAAATCTGGATCACGGATGTTCAGCTTGTTGAGCTTGTTGGACTTTGACGGGTTCACCAACAAAAAAAGAAAGTACAGCAGGCATTCAAGCCAAGCTGGGCGAATCAGACCAAAACATATTTCACTGACCGACCTCACTGATGAAGAAAGGGAATCATCCAATCATCCCAAAATTGGTTTGTCTAACTTCTGATTTTAGATTTACAATGATCAACAAAAAAGATAGGTTGGCACATTCTCCGAACAGGTAGACACCATGGATTTCCATACCGGGTGGGGTCTCTTCGATCGATTTTTCTTGGATTTTCACTCGAAAAAAACACACAGCCTATGCTGGTTAGAACATCTTATGGGAAACAATTGAACTATATAAGTTATCTGATAGTTATATATATATATTTTTCGAAATCAACAACAAGACACAGCACTCAATTATGACTCTAAATCACTCAATCATGGCTGTGTTATAAGTACAGGGTGGTGCCCCCCAGTTATAAGTTGGTTTATAACCCCCATAAACTAGTTCGATATATCACCAACAAACATCATAGTGAAATTGGAGTTATTTGCACCAACTGAACGCTATCATTAAAATCAGCTATCAATCTCATGAAATCACCATTTTCCGATGGTTTTCCTGGTGGGTTCCCGTTTTGGAGTTGTGTTCACCAACTGGACGCTATCGTGGCCGGGGGCACCACCCAGTTACTCAGTCGCTGCTGAGATTGATGACCTTTACGCCAAACACGAGCTCTTGGAGGCGGTAACCGCGACCCGCGCGCTAAAAAAACAGGGGGGAAACTCCAATGGCCATAGAAATTTCTCGGGAAGGTGATGTTCTATGATTAACTATGATAGACATGGATAAACCACGTTTTTTTTTTGGACAATACATGAATTGTCGGAGATATTTGGAATAAAAAATCTTGTTCTTCATTTCTTCAATGAACCGATCTAGTGATGATTTCTAACGAACGGTCATGGTGTATTCCCGACCAGCTGCTGTTGAGAACAAAAACACCAGGTAGAGAACGGCTGGAAGATGGCGCAGGTGTGGGACCCAGTATAGATTCCCAATTTTTTCAGCCAGCAACATTCAAATCATTTACCATCTGGTTATTTAACATAGCGAACTGGAAAATCCCTGATAAATGGTGGTTTATAGCTGGGAAAATCATCTATAAATGGACAATTTTCCATGGCTATGTTAAATAACCAGAGGGTAATGTGGGTGAAACAATGCCATAAACCACCCATTTGGGAATGGTGCAAATACCACCTATAAAAATGGTGATTTGGGGGATGGTTTATTATTGTTTTACACACATTATTCGAGTTTATTTATGTATTCTATATAGAAGGAACAGTTGCAAACGGTAGATCCACACTTTGCGCACACCAAAGCTGAAGATTTAGTTCACTGCCCATTTTGGAGATTAGTTCACTGTTTTCTTGTTGGCCAAAGCTGCATGTTTCACCAGCCATCAATCCATCATGGCTATACAATGTACAAAGTCCATTTCCCATTCCTTGATGTGCATCCCAGTCAGCAGGTCTGCAACAACCATATTGTATTCAACCAAAGCCAGCTATATGTGGGAGATTGTGGGATATACTCCAGTCATACATGGATTAGTAACCACTTAGTTGGAGGGTCATCCCACTTGATAAGTAGTTGGTAATTACAGTTACAACCCACTGAGGGGACTTCCATCAGGGTTAGGATCACCAGTAGTCACAGTTCATACCCTCTGGTAAACATACAAACAACTATGGAAAGATCCACCCATTTTCTAGCTGGGAAAATCCACTATTTCGACTGGATCCATTTTCAATAGCGAACTGTCACAATTTACCGGGTAAGCCACGACTTGGGGACCTGGGATAGGACCAGTTAGCCCAGTGGGATGACTCTCCAGCCGCAGGTTTCGGAAAGTGACAGTCGCTCGGCGCACGCGGTGCGATGGCAATCCCATGCCATGAAGGCGCCACGGTTTCGAAAAAAGGGGGAGGTGAGGAGTTTCAGATGAACAAGATGGGCCAAATAGAGATAGATACCCCCTGGTCAATTGTGACATAGCTATTGAAAATGACCATTTATAGTGGATTTTCCCATTAAAAATGCTGATTTTCCATAGTTATGTTAGTCTACCAGAGGGTAACAGAGGGATTTAGGCAGCATACATCAGGAGGAAGAAGGTTTTTTCCCGTTTAGCGTCTTATAAACATCATGATCCTCAGCCGCGGATCAATTATCCTCATTTCGCGTGGCCTGCGTGGCGGATCGTATTTCAAGTCGGAATAAACTAAAATTCTTTTAAAGCGATCCGCCATGTGATTCATATGAGACCTGTCAGGAGTCTAAGGGAAGAGGGTTGCAGCAGCTAGTCAAGAGGAAGAACTGTTTTTTTTTCTGGTGTTGTAGGATTCACATTATTTCACCAAATAGCATTAGAGATTTGATATGCAGAATTGGGCTTTCACAAGCAACACCTTTTGGGACTTGATGAGCCAAAACCCTGGGTTTCATCACCATTTTGGTCGTGTCACCAAGCTATTCAATTCAGGATCAATGATTGATACAGCAGAGGCCACAGCTACAAGATGCTATATGCAGCTTCACACTTTTCAAATGGAAGATGAATTGAAGATGAATTGGCAAAGATCTTCTTGTGGGTTTACATGGTTTTATCATTATCATAGTTTTTTGCTGTCTAACCTTTCATTGTGATTCAAGGGCATTTACCCGTAATCTAATTGTTTGCTTCTTCATTTCCATCAGTGTGTTGTTTAAATCCCGGACTTTTATTCCTTTTGATCTACCTGTTCTACTTGGAATGCCTCAGATGTGGTCCCAACGTCAGATTTCGGCCAAATCAGATGTAGAAAGGGTAAGTTCATGTAAGTTCCACACGCCAAATCCATAACTTGCGGAAGTCTACAATGGAACCTGGGTAAACCTTGCTGGGCGGTAGCTTATTGGCTTGGTGTATTGTAGCGTAGCTTTGCCACGAACCTCACAAATGATTTAGCCTCGGAACGGATGATTTAGCCTTTGAGAAATGAGGACATAGGGTTCAGATCTCAGATAGGCTCATCCAAGGTATGAAACGGTCTTACCATAATAGATACTGTAAAAGTAGTCTTTTCAACTCCTTTCAACATGTCTCAATTTGAGATGTGGGGTAAACCCATTTCCAGTGAGTGGCTCTTAGGGAACGCGACAAGAAGGGACTGCTTTCGAACTGTGCCCCCCAGGAGCTTTGTGACAACATCGTGAGACCTTACGACGATGAGATCAAGGAGCGGGAGAGCATCACGGTGAAAGATATGGGTCTGCCACCATGGGGCAACCAAGTCATCAAAGTTCGTGTTCATGATAATGGCAATGTAAGATCAACCATGTAACCGTGATCATGCCATGATATGTAGGATATGTGACCAATGATATCCTTTCAAAGTTCCTCAAACCCAGTAGCCCAGGATATTTTTCTGAAGCACCTGAAGAAAGGTGGAAAGAAGGCGAAAACAACTGGAAGTGGTGATTTCCAACCGGATTTCTGAAGTGGGAAGGGACTGTGGGAATGCAACGGGTCATCGACTGGGTCCTCATGCTATCGGACCTCAATGGATGGTGACCAGATATGGATCTCCAATCTGAAGACCTCCTAAGGATATTGGAGTAGAGACCCAGCTACTGGAGTACCAGGAAAGATGGAACCAATATCTTTGGGGCTAGCGACTATGCCAATGTCAAATTCTTAATTTCAATTCTCAAGGATTTTTTTAATAATACAGCCTACAATGCACAGTAACAACTTAAGGATATTGATGCTCCACGTGAGGGTCCCTCAAATTCTTAAGGTAGTAAGGATTCGATGTAGCCCCAAAAGTATAGATTTCAGCCAAGCCCCTCAAATTTGAAAACAGCACTTTCTGTACTTTTGCTGTAGATGTTCAAGACTAGGGTTTCCTGTGCTGGAACGCTTTCGCAGCCCAGTGTGATGTTACATTTCTTAGCAACCATCCCATTTTCATGGATGCCAGTCTCCACGTCTGTGGGTGATTCTCCCTGCTTTTGAAACAGTGAGTGAACACATGAGCCATTATCATTAAACATACCCCAATAACCAGGTAATTTGACTCCTTAACTTCAGCAACCAATCAAACATCAATTATCAGCTATAGTTGCATAGCAGTTATATAAGTTATATATAAGTTATATATCAGTTATATCCCCATATGTTTGATACTTAAACCTTGTTAGCCCCCCTCTTTAAGAAGGCTCCCATGGTCATCCATTGGTGAAACAGGTGGATAGCCCTGAGCTGCGCGCCGACGTGATCGGCAGCGTTTCTGGGTTTTTGTTCAAACCTTTTGAGTTTCGAAGTGAGTTGTGTCATAAATCCCAATAGCTGGATGGTTTATTTCATGGAAAATCCTAGAATTCTTAATGGATGATTTGGTGGTACACGTTTCTGGGTCTATCTGAAAATGTTGAAGTGACCCCCAGTCATGGCTAGTCATGGTGTCTGAAAAGATGAAAATAGGAAAATTCACCGATGGAATCATAGGTAGCCCATTTTCAGACCCAAAAAAGGCCCATGCTTTGGGATAACATGATAGCAACTACCCAATCGGGCCTTTTCCGGGTAAACATTGACATACCCTCCAGTAAACTAACTTAACTATCGAAAATCACCATTTTCTAGCTGGGTAAATCCACTATTTCAATGGGCCATTTTCAATAGCACCGGAGGGTAGATGTGTAAAACTCATGGGGAAAACACCGCCCGTTTGGAACTCATGATCTCGCAATGTTGGTCCTTGAGACAACCACATCGATACGATGTTTTTGTTTGCCCGGCCGTTTGGGTACCAATAAACAGTTCGCGTAAGTGGATTATAAGTGGATTATAAGTGGATTATAACTGATAATTGATAATCCACTAATTGATACTTAAGTGAATTAGTAGTGGATTATATACTTATTCACTTACTGGGTATAACTAATTCAGTAAGTGGATCACAAAAACCCAGTAGTAACTGAATCATAGTTTTACTATCATACTCCGGTAACTAACCATCATATTGTACAACTCTTAAGTATGCTAGGGAGCAATTGTAGTGGCTTATATTGGGTATAACAAGTGGAGATAAAAGGATAGCAACTACTAATTTAGCTAGTAACTGAATAATAATGATTTTGCTCCATGTGCAACTGGGCATATCCTAAACATATAGAGCAAACATAATGGTAACTACTTTTCCGTTTTTGTGAGGACTGCCAGAATAGTACAAAGTGGGGCCCCCAGTCGATAGCTAAGTTGGTTCAAAAAACTCCAATAACTATGGTTTATGGTACTTATAACTATAGTTATTGGGGCGAATCTAAACCAACTTATAACTAGGGGGGCCCCACATTGTAGGTTGCTGACTTAACAGGGGTGATTTAACAATGAAACAGTCCGACGTCTGTGTGATATTTTCTTCACCAAATTGGCGGAGATTGGTTACCCGGCCTGGTAAACATACAAAAAAAGCTATTGACCATGGCCCATAGAAATAGTGGATTTAGCGGATGATGATTTACTTTTCTGTCTTTTTTGGGACCCGGCATACCTAGACAGTTGGTCGACCAGGGGGCTATGCATGCCAATCACTACACTGATCCACCAGTTGTAAGGCCCAAGAACTGAGCAGGGCATATCATTAAGCGATCACAGGCTATGGGTGGAACAAATGTAAATGGGGGTATCAATCAACAAGACACAGTATAGAGAGTCCCTCCCCCCAGTAAGAGAATGGTTGAAATATTGCCCTTGTGCAGCAGATGGGGCCTAAAATGCAAATCGGATAACCGGATAACCATTGAAATCAACATACATAGCTACACCCCCTAAATATCACACGCCATAGTCAAGTGATGTCAAGTGCAGGTTCAATCATCAAACCCGGACCTCGGGTAATTTGATGCTGCCATGGTAGATGTGAAATTTCGCTGCCTTGGACACTATTCTAGCCAAGTCTTACACGTCACTGAGGCAGTGGTGGATAGTACAGTACCATGTCACTGCATGTTAGTGGTACAAGGCGAGGCCCCCCAGATACAGCCCTAGCTATAAAAAATAGTAATAACTTGGCCAACTATGATCTATGGGGGACATAACATTATATACTTATATAATGATATGGGTATGGATCAATACCTATTAATACCATTTTTAGGGGGATGAACATCCATAAATCCCAGCTATTTTGATGTGAACTACAGGGGTACAAGGTTTTGACACACTGCCATATAATGATATAACATGATATAACTATGGTTTTCATGGGATGTTTTTATGGGCTATATCAACCAGCAAGAAACATCCTTTGGGGCCTCACCATGATGCCAACTAACTCGCCATCGCGATGGAACATCACTATTTTTATAGGTAACCGGGATATATGTACTATATATATAATTCTGGTATATATTGGATAATTATGGGATCTACATAACGATAGATAATCACTATTTTTATAGGTAAATCACCGAACAAATAAATGGTCCATTTTCCCATAGCTTTTTGTATGTTTACTGTAGGGTACTGAGGGAATCGCACTCCAAACAGGTGATCAACTGATCAACGAGTAACTCTATGATCGCAGCTTTGCCCGCAGCATTGTCGCTGGAGAAAGCTGGTAGCAAATCACAGCATTGTCGTGTGTTTGATCATGGGGTCCCCAAAATTGGAATGACAATGATTGACCAGTGCTTAAATAAGGGTAAGCTATTTTCAGATGAATCCACATAGTCATCAAAAGATGGGCCTTGGGTCATTTAAATTTTTTTCGAGGCCTGAGACCGAGTGTACCCTTGGGAGCTTACCCATTTTTAGCATCTCCATTTCAAAAGGCTAATCATCTACAAATGATGAATTTGCTCTCCTGCTATGCTTGTTTACAAAAGCACCTAGTTACAGAGACGTGCCAGTCATGGGGTTGTGGACATCCCAAGCCTTATCTACCACTCCAATGAGGTGAAAGAGTCAAATGGTATCTCACCATTATTTTTCCGAGGAAAAGCACACATTTATGGCAACAAAGAGTGACTTCAAATGGTACTCCTAGCATTTTTGCGGGCAAAAACGCAGAACATTTGGTGGTACAAAACACCCGCACCCGCACTGTGGATGTCGCTGTGATGAAGCGCAGCCTGGAGGATGGAGGTGCAATGATGGGAAAACACATGCCATGAACGAGCAAAATGCACCATTGGTAATTTAACAGTTTTGCAATTGAACATGTTCCATTCATAGTTGATTGATGTTGATTTAGCTATTAAAGATGGTGATTTTCCAGTTCGCGAACTGTGACAGATTACCAGAGGGTACACCATTGGTCACAAAAGTTGGCAGAAAAGACATTGATACATGTCGGATAAGTCATGTTGTCAATGGGAATTTCAGGATCCTAAAATGGAGGTACTATACCATATAAGGCCATATTCTATGGGGATGTTCCCTTACATAGGCCTTACATAGGCCTTATATATATGGTAGGTACCTCCAATTTAGGATCCTGAAAATCCCATTGATGTTGAGCCACTTTGTCCTGCAGATGAACGGTCTGGTATCCAGCTTCTGTTTGGTAAAGATACCTCCAGTTGTCCATCTGAACATCATCCAGTAAAAAACCATCAGGCAATGGTATACGTACCACTTCTATACCCATTGTGACCCCAAACATCTGATGCATCACCATTTGGGCGTAAACATCGGATCAAATGGGATAGAAAAACCATCCAACTGACCATCTGTTTGAGAGTTGGAGATCATCTCGAGAGGAACGCCTGGAAGAACTATCCTTTCATATCCTTTCCACTTTTGGATACCAACTGGAACCTTTCAAGTTGATCGGTGCCTCACAATTCTTTGGCACGCTTAGTCATGATTTTGGCACGCTTCAATTCCATAATGAACAGATATTTTCATAGATTTTCTGGGTATGTCGGTGCTCTGTTTCTGCTACTTATCGATTTGGAACCTATGCATGTGCGTAAGCTGCTTCGAAATGAGCTAATCCCGCCTGGAAGACTGGTTTTTACTAGGTCATCTTGGGGTTATCTACTCCGAAAACAAACATGAAAAGTCACCTGGCCTTAAAAGCTTTTAACGCTGTAAAATGTGGTGAGGCCTCTCAGTGATGTTTGTTGGTTTATAAACCCAATGAGTGCTACAGTTATATGATGTTATATTCCCACAAACCCAAATGTTCACCAAGTTGTAAGAAACCGCTTCTCTATCTTATGGCCATTTCAGGAACGGAAAATTGGAGGTACCTACCATATATTATATATAGGTCTATATATCCATAATTATCCATATATCATATATAAGGTCTAGCTATATATATGGGACTCTGAATTTTTGGGAATGTCTCCACAACATATGGCCAAACATATGGTACATGATGGTAGCTCCAGGTATTGCTAGGCCCCTGGGATCCTTTGAAATCCCCTGGGATCCTGTGGGTCGCTGCTAGGGGATGCTGAATTGCCCAAGCCGTCTTCGCCCGTCTTCGCCTTATTCAAGCCCAGGCGCGTAGGCGCGTTGCGTTTGTTACCGGCAGCTGGAAGATTGGCCATGCCAACAGCTGCGTAAAATGATGTAAATTGCTATATTACTATATGTATGGTGATCTAACCATCAACAAAAATACAACTATATGGTGATTTAACATGATTTAAGCATCAAACACATGGTGATTTAAGCGACAAAAACATGGTGGTATGATCGGGATGAATCATCCTCAATACATTAACCCGACCCGGATCGCGATCGCGACGTCACGTGAATGGTGGGGATTGGGGTAAGTATCCCAGAGAGTGGTCGAATTTTTCAGCGAATGAGTCTATCAAGATCTATGGAAGATATGGAAATCCATGGATGGCACCAGATTTAGAAAAAAGGGGGGGAGGAATCTGTGTGAATATGTGTGAATAAACATGGGATGTTACCGGCCAACATAGGGATGGTCATAGCAAAGATGTGGGTCTTCAGCACAGATGTGGTGAAACACCAGGACAGCGAACACAGCGGGGATTGAATCTCGAATTGAGCAGCAACCCCAAGAGAGGCATTGAACTATCAACCGGTTTAGGTCGTTTCCATTGCAAACATGTTTCTATGTTCTAAGCTACAAAAGCAGGAAATGAAGCATCAAACTATGAAGATCTTCGGCTTTATCACAAAAAAAAGTGAATTTGAGCAAGAAACTTCTGGATGTCACAGTCAAACACATTTGGTTTATGTCCATAGACATTTGATCAAACAATTTTTGGAGGACGGTGGGCAGAGGATTTTCATCCAGAAATTTGATGAAATAACCCATCTGGCCATGTCTTGCCAAGGTGCGACCTCATTGTACAATTTTGAGCGTAAACCCACATTACAATAATTGTTTTAAATAAACCACCTACAATGTGGGGCCCCCCAGTTATAAGTTGGTTTATAAGCCCCAGCAACTATAGTTATAAGTACCATAAACCATAGTTATTGGAGTTATGAACCAACTTAGCTATCTAGGGGGCCCCACTTTGTATAAATTTTAATGTGGGTAAAACAATGCCATGTTTACCATCCCCCAGTCATCACCATTTTTATACATAGGTGGTGTTTGCACCATGCCCAGAGGCCGATGATCACCGACCTGACGAAGGGGCCCATGGCTGAGGTGGCCCGCAGGCCCGGTGCTCCATAGTTGGCTAAGTTGCTTTGTAACATTTGGTAACTTTGGTAACTAGGGGGATTAAAAATTGGTGAGATTATTGATAACCTAACCCAAAGTTACCAATAATTTATTAACCTTGGTAACATAAATAGATTTTTTGCATGATATAGCTATGGTATGCTAAGGGGATTACCAACTGACATCACTGGGGGCACCACACGTTTTTGCTGGGAATCTTCCATCTACAAGTGGGGTATACCAGGGTTACTAAGTGGGATTCACCTTCTCGAGCACGGGAAAGTCGTCCAATCATGGGAAATTCTTGAAAATTATTGGAGAAGTCTGGGTAAATTACCGTGTTAAGCAACATTTTCACCAACATTTTCACCCACATTCTCACATTCTCCAACCAAACTTCGGATTTGAGGGGTTTTTAACAACAAAGATTGGGATCGAAGAGGCAACGATGGTCTTGTTGTCATTTATCTTGGGCTGTCTGCACACCCACATGATCAACATTCTACAAAAAAGATAAGCTTTCTTGTCCCAATATCTCACCTAGCAGGTGAGTTTTTTTGGCGATACTCGATACTCAAAAACCAATGTGGATCATTAGATCATATTATATATATATTAGATCCTAATCCTCACTGCAGATATGGATTTCTTTAAGCCTTGTCGCATCTAAAAGCCAACAAGTTCGACTTGTTCGACTTTCAACAGATCTCCAATACTTCAACCAGCATCGCTTGGGGTGACTGAAAACCTGATGGGCTCCTGCTGGTTACCACCAGATATATTCCTTTTAGGTTATTAATACAGTGATCCGCAATCCCATGGAACATCAAATCGCCCTTGAAATTGAAGTATTTGAAGTCGTCAGGAGTTGTTTTTCCACTCTTTACTGGACACCCCAAAAACCCATGTTCCTGGGATGCAAAATGCTAACTGGGCTTCCCAATTCTCCAAGAAACTCGAGTTGCAATAGCATCATACTGATTCTAACATTCATAATACGCATGATTCACAATATCATTCATAATTTATTCATAAATACTTATTATCTTTATTTATCTGTCATCATCCCACAAATTATTCACAATACCATTGCCATTCATAATATGGTTATATATATATATATGTATATATATATATATGTTTCATAATCCCACAATCCTTGTGATATATTTCTCCCATACATCTCGTCTCGCTCCGAAAAGTCGTCAGCACCAGGATGTGTCCGGAAGCGCCTCCCAAGCCCGTGGGTCAGTTGGATCGGTGAGCCTCAGAGGATGACAGCGTGGTGGGGAAATCCTACAGGATTTCAGTGGGACAATCCATGGGATATATATATATATATATGTGATAATTCATCTGACAAATTATGTGATATATGTGATATTACGGGATTTCCTACAGGAACAAAAACCTCTGGTAAACTAACAGTTTGCTATTGAAAACGCACATTCAGTTCGTTGATTTACAAAAAAAACATGGTGAGTTTCAATAGCTATCTTAAATTACCAGAGGGCAAAACAAAGATGGCAAGCTGGAAAATCCTAAGGGTATTTCAATGGGAACATCATCTATAATTAAGTTATATTAAATGGATTTTCAAGCACGCCATGTTTGATGGAGGATAAACAAGTCTTTCCGGAAATATGTAGTTCTATGAATTCCCCGTTTAGGAGAACTGAACTCGTAATAGGATAGGTGATGTATTGATTCTGCCAGATAAGGTGTTGCTATGTGTTGCTGTTTAATGAGAGGTTTAGGATCATTCCGAAGGGCAGAAACCTCAAAAAAGATCTGGTCATGGCTTCGACATCAGATTCCCAGCCCAAAGCATCTAGTTTTGAGCACAGGTACCTAACCATTGGGTCGTTCGGTTATACGACCTGATTTTTCATACCGGGTTTAGGGAATTGTTACAGTATAACTACAATATTACCCTAAATAGAACCATGATACCAATATAGTGTAACCAATTGTTACGGTATAACCATGATAAATATAACCCTATTGTTACAGTATACTGTATCCCTTAGGGTATTGTTTTGATACAATCTATGATACCATGGGATAGGAGTAGCGCTCAGCCGACCACCTCCTCCGGCCCAACAAACAGTGCGTAGCCATGAAATTGATTTGGCTCTACTTGGATAATTTTCCTAAGTAGTAAGCACCTTTTTGATATGTTTAATTACATTTTCGAACGTTTAGTTCTAACCGGTTCTACTATTCGAGAGAATCGGGCTTTAAGTTTCTTTGACCAGCAAGCATGAGTATAAGTCATTAATCCGCACATATATTAGACTAGATTGGATTAGACTAGATAAACTTTTGAACTAGATTAGATAGATAGGTGATAGGTGGATAGATCGATAGGAAGATGAGACTAGCCTAGCTTAGATTTCGAGATCGTAAGATCATACTATAGACGCTAAACATTTCGCTCACCGCTATGGCATGTGCTGCGCTGAGAGGCAGGGAAAAATCCATGCGACAGTTATCTTCCCAATTTTAAGTGCCCAAAAGACGATGCAAAGCAAATTCACCACAAAATGGATTTCAAGCAACTTGAAGCAAGATTTTGAATGCGGAGAATCAACCAAGCATGCAGGTTTAAGAACCAAAGGATTGATCCTTATCAAAATCTACGCTCTAATTTTCCAGTACTAAACCAGGTGTTCGAGGAAATCCATACGGATGTTTGTGGGATACCTTTTTCAGCATTTCAGCGTTGGGGGACCACAGATTTTGGCATCCTTTTTGAGTAGTAAACCGTTTTTTTACAGGGAACCAGACAAAGATGTACCCCTCTGGTTTCATCCAACATGCTGGAAAATCCACCATTGAGTTCGATGATATTTTTTTTTGACATCCAAGCAATTTTTTGGGGGCATTTTCCAGCCATGTTTGATATGTTTGATGAAACCAGAGGGATCCAGAGGCCAATTTTTTCAGCCATGGGATGACCGAAATGTTATTTTTACTTGGTGGCGAACTAGCCACGGAGAAAGTAATTGGGTTAGCAAAACCCAAGTGATTGACATGGGATAAGGAGCAGGTTAATCCACTGAAATAACTGGGGTGAACTAAGCCACAAAAACGATCCGTGGGTTGGATGCGCCACCAAGTAGGGGACTTACTAACTAGAGCTATTCACCAATTTCTGGATAGTCAAGTCTTCCAGCCACTCCGTTTGAACGACTTATTTGTGCAACATTTGGCTCAGGTGGTTTTGTTGTGTACCAAAAAAAGCGCCAGAATCCAAGCTCATTCTTCCAACAATTGTCTTGGTCATGAACTTCTGCCATTTTCAATCCTACACATTCTGTCTCATCATTTCAATCCAACAATCCATTCTCAAATTCTCAAGAGCTGCAAAAACTCAGGCAGAAATCCATAGAAATCAGCCCCTGCAGCAACAGACGTGGCCTAAAAGGCGAGCCGCTTCGCGGGCATCCAGGTGCAGCAGCCACGTCCCGAAGGCGCTGGCAGCGATGAAAATTAGCCCCATTTTTTAGGTTTGGGTTCATAAAATGGGCTCAGTATCCACAAAAAATATCAAAAAATATCAAATAACCACGTTTAAGTACGGGCGAATGACAAAAAAACGTGAACTATTGAAGACACAGCCAGTAGTTTTTCATGCACGGAAAAAAAACACTCCTAAAAAGTGATGTTAATGAAGAACGTAGCCATGTAGCCGCGACACCACGCTGCGGGAGTATGAGAAAGGTGCTTGTTTGCATGTGGCTATGGATCAATACCTATTAATACCATTTTTAGTGGGATGAACATCCATTTACAAGCTATTTTGATGTTCCCCAGGGGTACAAGGTTTTGACACACTGCCATGTTTATTCATGATTTTCTGATTGTTCAATGGATTGGTTTAAGGGAAAATTTACAGGAAACCATAGATTTTCCCATTAAATATGGGGCTTTCCTGTAAATTTTCCCTTAATCCAATCCATTGAATTGTTGATTGAAAGACAATTCTGACTGGTGGCTGTGAACAGTTTTATTTTCTATCTCCAGAACTGGGATGCACATCTAAGCAAAGCAAAGAATCATCTTTTTGTATTCGAATTATGTTACTTGTAATATCCATAAATGATAAAATTCCCCCCACAAAAAATCACATCCCAAAAAAATTGTATGGAAATCTATCCCAAAGTATTCGGATGGATATGGATGGATCCGACAGTATCTCCTAGAATTGGTTGATGGGAACATCTACCCTCTGGTAAACTAACATAACTATGGAAAATCACCATTTTTAATGGGAAAATCCACTATAACTGGCCATTTTCAATAGCTATGTTAAATTACCAGAGGGTAGAGGAAACCCACACATTTTTCTGGTTGCGGGTTCCTTAACCAGCCAGTTTCTGGTTGAGATTTTCCCCAAGCAATCCATTGATCATCATTGATCCATTGTGAACAATGCATTCTTCGGTGGTTGAAGCCACCATTTCTGATGGTTAAGCCATGGTCTCCTTTAATGTTAGTAAAGCTAGTAAAGCAATAGTAAACCATCCCCCAAAGTAACTCTAAACCATCAATCTTGATGGCTGGTTTATGAGCTTATGACATTGCTTTACTAACATCAGTTTTTTTCAACTTTTCCCATGCTTTTTGGGTAAAGCCAAGGTTTCCTGTAGATGTTCCCAACTAAAATCCATGGATTTGGGCGAAAACTCCAATGCTTTGCCAATTTTGAGAATCATGTCTGATGGTGAAAAACCATGGTTTCCCAACCTGTAGGATTTTTGTCCCAACTTTTTCCAAGTTTTCGCAAGCCAACTCCAGCCAACTCAGAGCGCAGGGGATCTTGCTACACCTAAAAATGGGTGCTGCCAATGGCGTCGGAGACCTTGGAGATCGACATTTTGACTCATTTTGGGCCTAGGGGAAGTGGGAAAAAGTGTTTGATACCCTCTGGTAATGACTAACCATACCTATTGAACATCACCATTTTTAACGGGTCAATCAGCTATAAATGGTAATTTTCAATAGTTATGTTAGTTTACCAGAGGGTAACGATAGTGGATAAATACTAGGAAGATAGTGGTGGTTGAGAATCGTTGTTGCCTGGTAATAGGAACATAGTGTACGATTTATCGAGTCATAAGCATAGTGAGTGGGTAAGAAGTGATTGCTTGGGGGATTAATAGATAATAAGTTGTTAATAGCTATAGCCAAGGTTAGTTCATCCGTTGATGGGATAAGCCGCGAATTGGGGACTGACGATCACCAGGGGTAACAACCACCAGTTAGGATCTGTCAGATCCGAAAAATTGGGGGAATGAGAAGGGTCGATTGAAATGCATCCCTTTCATGATGGAGTTAGACCATTACTGGTTGGTGGTTTAAGGAACCATGGAATGGATTATGACTTTCCATGAAAAGTTGGGAATTTCATCATCCCAACTGACGAACTCCATCATTTTTCAGAGGGGTAGGTATACCACCAACCAGATTACTTAGTACAATATTGAAACCCAAAGTGACTTGGGGATCCCCCTTTTTTAGAATTTTAAGAACCCCCCATCCAAAACCCCCAGAAATCGTGGTCTGGTCGATTTACACCCAAACATGGAATGTGGGTGTATAATATTAGTGATAGAATGAGTAAATCAATATCTAATACTATGGGATATCACTAGTACTAAAGTATCCGTAAGAATATCCGAATACCATCGAATACCAATATTAGTGATACTATGATTATCTTTATCTTTATAAATACTAGTCTGTTTGGTGGTTCATACGTTGGGAATAATAACCCCAGCTGACTTTCATATTTTTCAGAGGGGTTGAAACCACCAATACCTGTAATATCTAATACTATGTTTTTTAAAAAATGATATTAGTGAAGTCCCCAAAGAGATATCAGATGTCTCCTTCGAGCCCATCATTTCCCCATGGGGAATCATAGAATCTAGATGGATTACATAGATTGAATTGGGCCTGGGAGCATTAAGTGTTTTTTTTTTGTCCTGGAATGAAATAGTCCTAATAGTGATCCCACAGAAGATGATGCACATCCATGTGGATGGTTCCTGGTTTAAAATTCTTCAACAAAGATGGTGATATGCAAACCCATGATGCTTCATTCGCACATAGAAAAACCCGTTTGGAGGCTATTGAAACTCATCATAAATTCCGCGGTATCTCACATTTCCACAACCACACATTGGGGATGGTTTACCCTTCTGGATCCAACATTTTCCCAACCTACACATGACAATTTATGATCAAAGAAACAATGAAGATAATCCCTATGATGAGTTGTCACAGGTTTTATAACATCATATTGATCATCTTTATGTAGGTTTGATCAGAAATGCAAGTTTACTGTAATCACAACTTCTGGCTTTAGCGACCAATATTGTCGATTTAGGCATCAACATTGGTACTTAAATTATTTAGCCAGGAAACATCTGGAATTCAGCGGCTTTTTTTTGGGAATGACTGATGACTTGGATGATGACTTAGGGTCTGAGTCCTGGTCCATGTTGGGAAAGTACCATCTGGTTATTTAATATAGCCATGGAAAATGGCCCATAGAAATAGATGTTTTTTTGATGATTTACCCATTAAAAATGCTGATTTTCCATGGCTACGTTAAATAACCAGAGGGTATATAAAACCTAAAAGCCACTCGAGACGGGTAAATGAACTTCCCAACTCTGAAAAACCACCAGGCTTTTGATGCATCCGTATATCAATCATCTCGTATCGTTGTCCGAAGGTAAATCAGGGGTGCCTCCTATTGCTTCTCATCCCTTGTAAAGAAAATCATGACATTCCCTGTGACCAAAATTATGGTTTCCCCCATTTTTTTGGCTCATATCTCAGCATATCTCCATCATTCGGTGTCCAAAAGAAAAAAGTTTCATGGTTTTCCAACATGTTCCAGCCAAAATCATCCAAATACCTATATACATATCAATATATACATATCTATATGTACATATCTATATATATACATATCCCATTCTATCCACATTCTGGTTCACAGGGTGTTGCTCAAATCAAGGTTCCGGCGCCCTGGGCTGTATTGGTCTGCGAGACTCCGTGCTGTGACCAGCACAACTTTCTGGTGGAGAATAACAAGGTCAGCGACCAATGCCTTCCTGTGGTTACTATAAATGCTACCCAAGGGCTTTGAAAATGCTAGGAAAATCTGAGCATCTTCAAGTTGAGTGATATATCCTCATTTTTCCACATTTTCCCTCAAGTTTTTCCCCAATAACATGTCACTTAAATGTGGGGCATACCCCATTTTCCGACCCCACTGGTGGCTGGAGGATGAGGGCAACTTTTTGGTGAAACCCACGGTGTTTTTGTGGCACATCTTTTTCTTTGTTAGTCATGCCCAGTGGGAAGATGTTTACCTTCTGGTTATGGTGATTGAATGGGTTTTTATGGTGATTTATGGTAATTTACGGTGATTTTCCATGGGATGTAATGGGATTTACTCTCTGGTAAACTAACAAATCGCTATTGAACATGGCCATAGAAATAGCTGATTGACCTATTGAACATAGTGATTTTCCAGTTCGCGAACTGTTAGTTTACCAGGCCGGGTATGTAAGAATTCCATATTTTCAGAACATCCTCAGCCACATGGGTTGGTCTGAACATGAGTTTCCAGTCCAGTGGTATTGGGTGGAAACCACCCCCTAAATCAGACTAAGCCATATCACTTTTTTTCACTGGTGTCCTATTCATTTACCCTCCGGTAAACGTTTACATAACGATTGGAAAATCATCATTTGAACGGGTAAATCAACTATTTCTATGGCCATTTTCAATAGTTTTTTGTATGTTTACCAGGGGGTAGGTCTGGATTTTCCTTCCCGCGCTAGGTGAGCCGTGTTGGCTTGGCATTGGAGACTTCCTTCGAGGAAAGCAAGGACCTCAACTCCAAGGCAACGGGGATGGGATGATGAGATGATGGGATCACCATAGCTTTTCACCGTTGGGGAGTGATGATAACCATAGCTTTTATGGTTCTTATTATATAATGGGGGTTTATCATGGTTTATATGGGGTTATATGGGTTTATAATTTTTCATTGCACTGTGCTCGAGACCTTTCAATGAGTCGCCTGCTTGCAGCCACCAGCCAAAAACTGACAAGTTGTCAGCAGCCAATGGTAAACACATACCCCTTCAGTTCACTTACATTGAAGTGCCTACTCGGGTTTATAATGGTTATATATGTTTATATAGCTTTATTTTATAACTCTATCATAAATGCACAGAATTCACCATCGAATTCACCGTTTATGTGAAGGGGTAATGTCTTTATATGTGATGCGGTTGTTATGTTGATATGGCGTTCATGAATCTAAACCAATATATGTTTAATATGGCTTTATTTTTATCGATCTAAACCAACGAGTTCGATAAATATCTACCATAAAAGCATACTTAATCTAGTTGCGCTGAGGATGAAACTAGTGATCAATGGTGGCTGGTGAATTATGATAATTGGTTTCTATCAACAAATGATTCAATTATATTATGACAATGATGGTACTATAGTGCTTACCCGCAATTGAAAACTAGTTGTAAATATCCTCATAGTAACTAATAAGCTATAGTGATATAACCTATGTATAGTGATAAAGATGGGAATAGCCCATTTGTTGGGCTTGCAATGGAACACCTGGGTTTGCAATCAAAGTTTTGGGGTTCAACGTCTAAATGGTTCAATTCGATAGATCTATATCTATATCTATATCTATATCTATATCTATATCTATATCTATATCTCTCTATATATAAAATAGATCCATAATTGTGAATTAGGAGAACTAGGGTTTTTTCTAGTGGATATCTCTATACAAATTGGATGTGTTTGGAAAAAAAAACGATCCCCGGTCTCTACCCTCTGGTAATTTAACATAGCTATTGAAAATGGCCATAGAAATAGTGGATTTACCCATTAATAGCATGGTGGATCTTTCCATAGCTATGTTAAATTACCAGAGGGTAACTCTTATTTATGATACTTAGTAATACTTATAACTATTTATAACTATAAATGGGGTTTTGAAACTATTTATGATACTTATGGTACCCTCTGGTAATTCTTATAGTCTATTCATGGGGTTTTGAAACCAACTTGTTGGTTTTCACGAAGCACCAGGGCTTCAGCCGCATGGAGATCGTCTGTGCCTCTGAGCTGGACTCCTATCGCATCAACCGCTGGGCCAAGGTGCGGTTCCACAGTTCCACGAACGAAAAACGACCTGGGAAAAGTGGTAAAACCATAGGAAAACCATAGGAAAATGGGAAAATCATAGGAAAACTATAGGAAAACCATAGGAAAATGGAGGTTTACCCTCTGATAAACTAACATAACTATGGAAAATCACCATTTTTAATGGGTAAGTCAACTATAAATAGCCATTTTCAATAGCGATTTGTTAGATAGCTCTGATAAACTAGTATATTTCACGAACCTAGTATAAATTTATATTCCCACTAGCTATTGCTAGCTATTAATAGTGGTTAGTAATGGGTACACTCTGGTAAACTAACAGTTCGCGAACTGGAAAATAACCATCTTTCATAGGTGAATCAACTATTTTGAAAATGCCATTTTCAATAGCTATGTTAGTTTACCAGAGAGTACTATGTTTTAAACTGATTTGAATCGTTAAAAGTCAGGACATCTTTTGGGTTTGGTCAGAATTTGGGATTTAGATAGAAACGCTGGGTTTGCTTCATGGTTTTGATGTTCCGGGAAATCCTTCATGCCCGGGGAATCTACTTAAGCGAAGCAAAGTTATTGTGATACCAAAACCCTGCCTGTTTGAATTGTTTTGATCAAACTTCTATTTTCGGATAGCAATGATTTCAACTAATTATCCAACATAAGTTTATCCCAACATTTTAAGCAACATTATCCAACATAATTCTTATTTACACTATCCCAAATTTTCTCCACGTAAGAAGTATTATTTGCCGAGCAATATTTCTCATACTATTATCTGGGTTAAATATAGTCAACCCACAAACAATTATCCCAAACATACTGTGGATGTAATCCCATTTATTTGTATATATATATATATTTACAGTGTTTTATCAGGATGGGGCCCCCAAGATAGCGTTCAGTTGCCTTATAAGTGGCTTAGCTATGGTTTATGGTACTGGGTAAATTATAACGACCTCACTGCGACCTCGCTGGAAATCATAGTTAAGGGAAATCATCCCCAAATGGCCGCAAGATTCAGGTTAGTGAAATATTATAATTTATCCAGATATACTATCCATATAGTATCCATATTTGATATGATCATTAATCCCATTGTTATCCCATTAAATCAACTATAAGTGGCTGAATGCTATGGTTTACCGTAGATATAACTATAGTTAATGGAGGTGAAATTGGTTTATAAACCAACGTTCACATCTTCGGGGGGCCATCCATCTGAATGAAAACCTTCAACAAAATAAGCCCAGTTTTTTCAGCCTATGTTTGGCAACATAAATCCAAAGCCATAAATGATACCCTCTGGTTATTTAACATAGCCATGGAAAATCCCTGAACTAAATGGAGGTATTTAGCTGGGAAAATCATCTATTTCTATGGGCCATTTTCCATGGCTATGTTAAATAGCCAGAGTGTAATCTATACATATCGCATCATATCCCATCTATGAGCATTAGATTAGAGATTAATTCACTTCCATTAAACCATACATATCTCTCTGTTCTCAATCTCAGGGTGGACCCGGCCAGGATGAATCAGATGCACAGCTGGCACAGCGGATGGAGGCGGTTTTAGGGGTAGATTTCAATGGTAGTCCTATTTTAGGACACATTTGTTAGGATGATTGTAGTTAATGGGATATTATGTAGATATAAAAAAAAACAATCTACGAAATGCATATATGATGTAAGAATCAAAGTAGTAGTCAGACATAATGATATATTTATATATGATATAGTTAGGATAAGAACCTAGGGGTTTGTCAACATATTTCCATGGTCATGATTATATATCTCCATGAAGGTTTCCTAAAGTAGGGGTACCCCCAAATCATCCAAGTCATGGATGACCATTTTAGTATTGAAAAAATATGGTTTTTGGGAATCCATTTTAGGAAAACCTCCATATATCCAATATCCAATAGTTTTTTTTTTTTTCCGGATAATAACAAGGGGTGTATTGGCAAGAATTTCAGGACCCCAAAATGGAGCTACTATACCATATTTTTGGGAATATCCCCTGAAATTTAGCACTGAATCATACACCTTATCTTATTGGCTTGGTACCTCTAAGCCTTGGTACCTGAAATGACGACCATTGAACTCCAATCCTATCTGGTTGGTGGTGACTGGAACCATGGAATTTTATGACTTTCCATATATTGGGAATGTCATCATCCCAACTGTTACTCACTCCATCATTTTTCAGAGGGGTGGCGAAAAACCACCAACCAGATTATTAACCAGATTATTAACCATCATTAATCACTATTAATCATCATTAACCACCATTAAGGCAGATAGAAACCATCCATTATTAACCATAACCATAACCATAACCATAACCACCATTATTATCCATTATTAACCATGTTTTTTTTGATTTCACGTTTTCGATCTTTTCGATCTGTTCGCTGGGTAACTCTAGTTCCATCCTCCTATCCCCAAAAATGGCAATTTTTTCACAGACTACATGCTGTTTGTTAAAGCAGCTTTTTTCTAAGGGACCCTTTTGTTAATACCCTCTGCTAAACTAACATAACTATGGACAATCACAATCTTTAATAGGTAAAACAACTATTTCAATGGGCCATTTTCTATAGCTATGTTAGTTTACCAAAGGGTATTACATAAGATGATGGGACTATTTTGTTTCGCGGATTTAATACATCCAGAGTCAGCATCGAAAGTCATGAAACGGCCAAAGTGGCGTATCCCTTGAGGAGTATCCAATGAAAACGGAGTTTTAGCCACATAAATTGGAACAACCACGGGTTTCCGCCATTCAAAGGAGATTTGCTACAACCAAATATCATTTTTTGCTTAACCAGAAGCAGAAGGATATGATCCTGGTGTGACTTGGTGCACTTTATCCTATGAATACGATGTTTTTTAAACGTAGTACTAATGGTGGGTCACCATAGTGGACCATAGTTAGCTAACTTGGTTTATAAGTATGATGATAACTGGGGTTTATCGTAGTTATAATATGTTATAACTATAATAAGATGGGTTTACAAACCAACAAACATCACTGCCGGGCCCAGCTTGTACTGCATGCCATTTTTGGCTTCAGCGAAATTTGATGCACGAATCGGAGTCCCGTGGTTGATAGAGAGTCCCTCTTCAAAAACTGTAGAATCAGTAGATCAATGGATTGGTTTAAGGGAAAATTTACAGGAAAGCCCCATATTTAATGGGAAAATCTATGGTTTCCTGTAGATTTTCCCTTAAACCAATCCATTGAGTAGAGGACCTACTAGTAGAATGGTCGTATTTCTACTAGAAACAAAACACTAGTTTGTATTGCCATGTTTGGCCATATTTATGAATCCTAGAATCACGGACTGTAGATACCGACTAGATATGAGTTGAAAATATATCACCAGATTAATTCCCACTAATGTTACTACTAGATTATTACTAATATTTGGGATGGTTTAGTATTGGGTTTACCATATTACGAGTTCGCTGCAACCAATCCCGCATATCCTTTGACATGCTCAAATCCCTGCGCAGGGGTTCAGTTTTTTACTTTCCAAAACAACAAACACGGTAAACCCTAAAACCTAAAACCCTAAACCCTAAATTCCCAACAGCAGGGCCTGTTGGGTTTCAATCTCTAGGGCTGGGGCTGGCTCGCGGGGACTTGCAGCCTTCAAAATCCGGAATGGAACCCTGGAACCCTGGAACCCTGGAACCCTGG
>Ga0126342_10002204_pt1 | contig 29812 bp, 30 predicted proteins | sample Cyp1metagenome_FD_92528 | JGI IMG/M metagenome (GOLD analysis project Ga0126342, IMG submission 92528) | Coral microbial communities from Lord Howe Island, Old Settlement Bay, Australia - Cyphastrea 1 metagenome | ecosystem: Host-associated > Invertebrates > Cnidaria > Coral ...
GTGATGATCTGGTCATGTGAGCGGGGATTCTTTTTGATTTGCGATGATTTTATTTTCGATTTATGTATTTGATCAATTTCGCCTGTGATCATCAGGCCTTTGAATTTTTGTGATATCAACAGGTCTCAGATCCAGAGGCATCTCATCCAGGGTCTGTCATTTCATCTGGTGGATCGACCAGCAGACAGAGCCATGCGATTGATCAACTCCCCGTTCTACCCACGTCGCTGGGGAGAGAAAAGGTGCTCTGCATGCAGTTCGGTTGTAGTGCTTGTGATCACATGCACGTTTGGAACGTTGATTGATGTACGTATATATATATATGTATAATGTATATATATAATATAATATAATATAATATAATATAACATAATATAATATAATATAATATAATGCATAGTATAAATATCTGACCGGTTGGAATTTGCTTCTCCTGATCCGAGGCCACACGACTAAGGCGTGGACTGTTACGGCTTTTTTGCGGTTTCTCAACGGTTTGTCGATTTTCAAAATCGCAACTGGTGGCTCCAAGCTTTGCACATCCATCATCTTCCCACATTTGCGTAGGAGGCAGGACTCGGCCGCTTTGACCCCTGGCATGCACTTGGAACTCTGGTGACACCATGTGACAAGATGTGACAAGATGTGACAAGACGTTGACGAGAGACGAAAGGCTGATGTTTGCAACATGATGTATGGCTCCGTGTGACATAAACCGAAAGACACGCATGCTTTCAAGACATGACTCCCTGTGGAGCTGGAAACAAGAATCTAAAGCAAGGAATGTGCGAAGTGTCACCGCCGCGCCCGCCTCTCAATGTCGTCCCGAGCATTCTTGCTTGTCCATCATAATACGACAGAAATTGAAATGATGGTAAAGACATGTAAAGATATGTAAAGACTAAAGATGCGACACACGCACACACACACAAACACAAGTGCCTTCCACGTGTTTCAACATCTGTCAGTATTCTCAGCCACTTTTCGAGACTCGACTGACTGTCACCAACTCGACTCGACCTGAATTATATTTTGTTTTTTTGCTTCTTGATATGTCTTGATCACTTTTGGTCTTGTTAAATCTTTTTTTTTGCTTTGTTTTTTAAAACTTCTTTGTTTTTGAGGTGAAGAAATTGAATTTCTACTTCTGGCGTTGCGAGCACTGCAGCCGTGGCCGTCACCAGGGCGAGGGCTTGGAACTCTGCTTCCGCTGCGCCAAGGCCCCGCCACCGGATACCCCGGATACCGGGCACCCGGGGCGGTCAAGGTATCGGGTGACCATCTGGGGGTCGTGTACTTATAACTTGTATATATATATATATATTATATCTATATATATATATATAATATATATAATATATATAATATATATATATATATATTATGTACTTATATTAGAAAATATCAGAAAATATCAAAACCGTGCTGATACAATTTGCTAGAGCATTTGCAAAAAGACAACCAAGGAATTCTATGGAATTGTGCTGTTTGAACCTGTTTGCAGTTCATTGGTCTGATTGTGTTTGATTCTTTGGTGGTGCTCCTAGATCATCCCTTGATCACCCAATTTTTGATGCGCAGAATGTGCCAGCCCCAAAATTTCTGAAACAGTGGAAGCTTCCAAAAGTGTTTTTCCGTGTTCTGACAGAATCAGGAGCGCTTTCCAAAGCTGCGAGCGCCTGGCAGAAGCAACGAACGAAGCGGAAGCTCTGGAGAGCACTAGGTGAAGCGCGTCCTGCAGTGACGGTATTGGACGGTATTGGACCGTGGGGGATCCCGATAAACCGATAAACCCTGTAGACATCAAATTGAATCATTGAATCATATTGGATCCAGTGGGCCCAGTGATTTCAGAAACTTGGACGCACTGATTGGCGTGAGCCCTGGGTAGTCTTTATCTTGCCTTTTTTTTGCATCCTCTTACGTTGCAAAGATGTCTTCAGGTGACTAGAATAGGAGAAGGCGGAAAGTGCAGTAGACTGATTACAGGTACGATACTGCAAAGCCTTTCACAGGACCCCTAGGGCCCTAGGAGAAACACAGGTTTGAGGGCCAATGTGGCGGAAGACATAGGACCAGCTGCAAAGTCCAATTCAACTTATTCAATCGACTTTGGAAGATTTGTTGACAAATTGTTGTGCAGTGCACTCACCCAATGGCCTCCACTTTTGCCTTGCCGTGCTTTGGCAGGCTTTGCCATGCGGTGATTTGACCAGGTGATGCAAATGCTGGACAAAGCAGTGCAACTGAATCTTCGAGAAAGACTAGAATCAGATGGATCCAAATGCACCTGAATGACACTTTCTTTCCGAATGCTTAGCGGAGGGTTCCCATGTATTGGGTGTGGGGTTTGCGCAGTGTTCGCCTTGACTTCGATTTGGATATCGCTGTGGATGTGATGTGTCACACATGGAAGTGCTGCAAGACCTGGCTTCCAAAATGGTTCTGAAAGAGTGTCCCGCAGTGTCCGGCAGTACTTTTTTTTCACAGTCTTCACAGTGTTGCAAGAATGTACCACAAAGGTACAGAATTGTCCCATGAAAGTGTCACAGAACAGTGTCCCAGATGAGATGAGTGTATCGTAAGAGTTCTCTCTCGCAAGAGTGTTTCCCAACTGTTTTCAAAAGGTGTGCCACAAGAGTGTCTTCCACGAGTGTCATGCAAGTTGCAAGAGCCGTCTTTCAAGAGTAGTGTACAGGAGCGTCGCACAAGAGTGTCAGTATTGTTTGTTTTTCTAGGCATCCCTTACAACAACTATTAGCGCATGGGCGCATGCAGGTTCGTGGCATTTGGGCAGTGCTCACTGACCCATACAAGATTGAGACACTGATCGGTTGGAAGTGGATATCCTGCTATAAGAGGGGACCTAAGCTTCAAATATCGAACGATTTGGAAAGTCTCTAAGGATCTTTCAATACTCTTTCAATACTCTTTCAATACATCTGAGACCTGGTAGGACTCGAATGATTCAGGGCTTCCAGGCTTCACAAGCCGATGTTGCTCCAGGTCAAAGACTTTGGAGTCACGTAGCAACTCATGTAAAATGTTAACCTCTCGCATTGTGTCACATCTCACCAAAGAAAATGAGAGCGATGCTGCAGCGACAGGTGACCACGAGATACCTCGCACAGCTGAGTCACTTTTTGTATCGTTTCAAATCTTTTCGTCATTTTTCGTCATTTTCAGCATTCCATGCATTCCATGCATTCCATGCATTCCATGCATTCCATGCATTCCATGCTGAGGCATAGAAGGCTTCCGAAAGATCCACCGCAGGATGCTCGGAGAGACAGTCATTTCTTATGTCTCGGAACCTTCGGAACCTTGACAGTCGTTCATAGTCGTTCATAGCCGTTCAAGATGCTCCACCTTTTTCGCTCTTGACAGCTGATTCCAGACCATTCCCAAGGTGTGAGCAAAGAAGCGCAGGTGGGGCCTCAATTGGCATCATGCCATGTGCCACACATCGTGCAGCGCAGAATGTGAGAATGTGGCAAGGACGAGCAGAAGGCCAACAAGTTGACCTACTACGACTTCAAAGCGGTTCTACAGTTCGCAGCTCATGGCAGCTCATTGCTCATGCTTGTTCTACATCGATGCTCAATGATTGCTCAAAAACTCAAATGCAACATGTGACGGGTGCTCAATGGTGCTCAACTTCGGTGAAGCTGTCGGCTAAGCCCGGCTAAGCCGCTCATCACTAAACTGTCGCTCAGTCGCTCAGGTCCTCTGATTCGGGCATGTCCAGCTCAACCATCCGCTCCAAATTCATCAGCAGCGTAGAGGTCACAACGTTGCACCGCGTTGCACCGCGTTGCACCGCGTTGCACCGCGTTGCACCGTTGTCATGTGCCATGCATGTCATGCCATGTCATGCAATGTGCTGTCATGCACTGCTGAAAGATCCAGACGCGAGGCGAGTCGTTCGTGCTTTCAATATGAAGGAGATGCCTGCTGGAACCCAAGGAACAAGAGCCGCACATGTGAACCCCATTGAACCCATACCATACTTCAATATACTTCATGCATCTTCATACATCTTCATACATCTTCATACTAGTTCCAGATCACCATGTAACCATCTGAAAAGGGGCTTTGCAAAGACAAAGGATTTGACATAGGGCTGTTGAGACTGTCTTGACTACTGCTTTTGCTTGCCTTGACCTTGTTCCCATCGCAGGCTGACCTTTTTGCAACATTCCATACATTTCCAGAATTTGGAGCGTACAGGTTAGTGATGGTTAGTGTATTCAACATACTGTGACCATGCTTGGCCTTAGACTCTTAGACTTCGACAGACACGTGACATGTGACGTATTCGTTCAAGAGAAAAGATCCGCATTTCAGCACAGCTTTGGGTGCAATCCAGCCATGGAGCTCAGCGTGGAGATTCATTCTCCACAGCTGATGTTCTGACAAGCTGACAAGCGAATTTGCTTCTGATTACAAGGTGCAAAATGGGACGCAGAACTGAGCAATACATGCCAGGAATGGAGTACTTTTGGATCAAAGAATATTTGCGGCTGAATCCAATCAAGCATCCCGTGCACATGGACGCACTCCTTTCGCAGCTGCGTCGCATGTACAAAGATGGCGTTTGTCCGGAATTTCGGAAATGGTACATGCAGCTGAAGCAACGCATCAAGCAGCGCATCTTCGAGAAGCGTACTGAGCGTCAAAGGTGTTTTGACGCATTTCGTGTAAGTCGATGCTTCAAGTCTCGATTGTTCCGACTGCGAATCTTGCAAAGGGCAAGGAGAAACTCGGAGAAACTCCACAAACTTCGTGAAAAGCTGGGAAAAGAGATGCCCCCACAACCGGCCGGCCCATAGTTTATTTGTTGACGATGGCGGGACAACATGTCGACAGTGAATTCTGTCCGAAAAGGTGCCATGGCATCGCTCCGTCCAAGGTCCAATTGCTGGTTCTTTAGAAGCTGCGCTGGACTCCAAGAACTGCGTGAGTTGCCGCTTCCTGGCGTGGAAAGACAACATAATATGCAAATCAACTGTAAATTTAATTCTGTATACAATGACATACAATGACTAAGTTTGAACATGTTTGAACAATTGCAATTGCAAATATTGTAAGGCCAGACCAACTCTATGGAGGAGACGTGGTGACCTTGCAGCAACTTGCTCAGAGCCTGTCTTATCTGTCGGCAAAGCAAGCGTTGCACATCAGACATCCTTCCAAAGTGTTGCAAAATCTTCTAAGAAAGGAAGCTTTAAGTTGAAAGAAGCGAATGACACAAGTTCAGAGCACTCCAGTCTTTCTGGAAGGCATATGCGGGTCGCACTCGCCAAGAATCTTATCCGCGAGCAGGCCGTTCGTTCGTTCTGATTTAACCCAAATACTGGCAGATTCTGCCAGAAATCCTCAACACATCACATACTTTGATATACTTTGATTAGGCAACAGCCGGTTTTTTCGGGAAATCAGAGATCTGAGCAGGCCCTTGACTGGTCCACGGCCGGGAAGCTTCAAATGGGCGACAAATCTGATCCTCAAAACAGCCCGCATAGCCCTCAGTGGCGCTCAAATCCAGTGACTCAGAAGATTAATTAATGCAGATTTAGTAGTTAGATGATGTTAGATGTAGTATGATGTAGTGGTACATGTTAGATCATGTTAGTACGTTTTTTTACTTCTAAATTCTATTTGATTCTATTTATTTATACTATGAGTAGTCTATGATTTCATGATGACTCTCGTCAGTGACTCTCGGTTGTGTGCACATCGACTTTCCTGGACGCGTGAGGTCTGGCCAGTCAGTCACCAGTTTCCAGAACCAGGTCTCTCGGTGCAGATGCCAAGCATTACACGAACGATGTGAGGTGATCAGATGTAAATATGTTGCCCCCCAAAAGCCAAGTTTTTTCAGATGTTCGCTGGGATTTGCACTCTTTTGACTAATGTTGACGTTTAGATTTGAGTTTAAACATGAGACCATGATATACAAAAACTGATTAGAGCTGCTCATTTCCACATGCCGTCCAAGGCTGCAAACTTGACATGAACAGCTTAAAACAGTTGACTAAGCTTGTTTCAAGAATTACAGTATGTTTGAAATCAAAATTGCTTCTGGAAGAGGGACTGCACTTCTTTGAAAGACTGCTGGTTTGAAAGGAACACGGAACACTGATTCAAGGAAGACACAATCTTTTAAAGAAGCCTTGGATTTGAGGCAGGAAAATGCTGCTTCATCAAACAGCATATTGTGCGCAAGGTTTTTGTTCAAGGAGAAAGCTACATTTTTAAAAAGCAATGCAGCATCTTCAACATAAAGGTGCCTCCTGAAGAGAAAACACAACTTCTTTAACCAAAATCTACATCCTTTACAGAAGACCTCATGCTTTCAAGGAATGCTACGTCCTTAAAGGAAGCATTTTTTTAAACACAGCAAACTGCACGCCTGGAAATAAACACATACTTTTAATAATTATTGCATGTTTTTCAAAGGACTACCTGATTTTGTTGAAACAAGTAGCATCTTTTGAATCGGCAGTGCACATTTTTCTGGAATACACTGGTATGTTTTTCCAGGAATACAACAACTTTGAAATGTTCACCATTGGCTTAAAAGAGGACTGAAACTTCTGTGACAAGCATTTTCAGTTTTTGAAATGAATAGTGGACCTTTGACTGAAATGATCTTTCTTTATCAGAAAACTGCACTTCTTTAAAGAAATAAAACCATGACAAAACCCAAGCAAAAAACACATCTCATCAAAGAACAGTATTGCAAAGACCGTGAGAATTCAGAAAATGACAAAAACACAAATAGGAAAATCCATGAACATCGATAATTCCAACATCTTGAGAAAACACAAATAACGCACCTGCACATTGGCCAAAAACATTCAGACAGTCAACGGCCGGTATATACCCGTACATCCATGGAAACAAGAAACCAAGAATCAACTTTTTTCCGAGAGCTCTCTGCAATCTTGATTCTTGGTTTTTGGTTCCGGGGATGTACTCGTAATTTGTACGGGGTACACAGACATACTGCGGATATCTTTTCCAAGTATATTTGGGACAATATCCCAAGTACCATACTTGGATGGCTTTTCCAATTTTGTCCGGATAATTTCTTAGTTATTTTTTGATACATATGTGCAATGGTGTCCCCGGATATGGTCCCAAGTACTTTACTTGGATGACATTCAGTCACATTGTTGTTTAGTATCTTGATCACCTTGTCCCAATTTTTGATTGAATGCACCCATTTATGTTCAATCTAACTCTGTTAGCCCTATTGTGCCCAAATAGATAATTGTAGTGATTGACCCCAAAAGCGGCGTTTCATTTTTTTGAGGGGCCTATCATATATTCATGTGATGATTATTGTGTATGTGATATGACTGATATGGTAACTTTTTCGAGCGGCAAGGCAAAAACGAATTCTCCAGTTCCGCCCTCATCACCGAGCGCAAGCAGCTCAGAGAACCGCACAGGTGCATTTTGACAAAGCCTACCCTTAGCACATTTGTCAAGCTTTGTCAAGAGTTAGCGCAGCAGTGTGCTCCACCAATGAAACACTGGAGTCATCTTTGTCACCCGAGTCGTCTTTGATGTCACCCAGGGGATGGGGGTGAAGTCTCCCAGAAATCGGTGACGCCATTTGGCCATTTGGCCCTTCTCACCCTCGAGCTGAAATGAAGCTTGACCGAGCAAGCCGCGACAAAGTTGAGACAGCAGTGTGCAGTATGATGTACAACACCCAGTATCTCCCAGTCAAAATTGATCTGGAAGAGATCAATTTGGGATGGCGCGGATCCCCACAAATTTCTGGGCTTTTGATATTTCAATTTTATTGTGCCTAGTCTCTGCGAATCAAAGTGTTTTGTTTTTTGAAGATGGCAAGACAAAGCAATAACAGAGAAACTTAACAGGTCCCTGGTGGTTTTGCTTGTGTCAAGCCGAGGTGTTGTTTATATTTTGAGTATGTTTTGCTTCCATCACTTTGCAACACTAGCTGGAATGGCCTTTCAACCCCCGTTCTTCCAAACGTCATTTGGTCAGACACACACACACAACAAATAGAATTTGCAAGTTGCAACTGTAAAAGTATAGTTCAGCCGAAGTTCATTTGGCAAAAGGTGTCACATGAAATCAACTTACTGGGTTTGGCTATTATTGCACAGTCACAGTCCTATGTACACTACATAGATATAGTGGATCATCCTGCGAAGCAATGTATTCATTGTGATAAAGAACAATATACTTGCAGGTGATTTGACCTTGTCCAATCAGCATCCATTCCTCGCACCTCATCCAAAGGAATCTTTAACAAACAACATCGTTTCATCGTTTCTGTGAGTTGTGTTTCTTCGTATCCATTTGGATCTTCGCTCGCCTGCTTTCGACGCCTCACCAGGTCCCTGGCTCAGTGGTGATCAAATCTGGGGTCCTGCATAACATATCCCAAGATATCCCAAGATGGCGAAGAACAGGGATTAAGTGCACTTAAAACACCCTCAATATCCAGTGTTTCAGTGATTAGTAGTTGCTGTAAATGCACAGTTTTTACATTTGAAGTGGCTGATTGGCTGATTTGCATGTGATGTATTTGCCATGAAATTTATGTGAGGCCACAATTTGAAACATCCACAAGGGAATATTCCCAAATGTTTCATTTCCAAAAAAAAACAAACACACGAAAAAACCTGGTTCCAATGACTCTCCGGCTGATTTCCTCCTCCTTTTCCTCCACCTTTCCATCCTTTGCGTCCGTGAGCCTGCAAGTGAGTTCTAAGTGAGTTCTGGCCCTTGTACGGCTCTTTCTACTTGGGGCATGTCAGCACAAAGTGTCACATGTCAACCCAGCGCACAAACATGCGCAAACGGAGCAATGCTGGAACACGTGGGATGCATGGAATCAAATGGCCGGTGCAAATATAAAGCCAGCATGTCTGAGAATCCAACCCCGTTTGCAACGGCAGGTCCTTTCCAGTGCGTGGATCTGGGGGACAGGTTAAGATGATGGTGGCGAAAGTGTGTTTCCATTTGCTTTACTTTTGATCAAAAAACAATATCAGAAAAGGTGGAATAAGCTCACGCACACACCGAAATATCCTCAAAAAACATGTTGAAATAGCGCGACGTGCGCCAGCGAATTTTCTGCTGTAGTGTGTTAGAGAGTGGTCAACACACATCTGTATGTTCAGGCATGCGCAGCCCAGACTTCTGATGAATAGAAGGTTGGAAATGATTGCTCGGAACAGTGACTGTTTCACCTGTAAAATGTGTTGGGAATTCGGCACAAAGTGTTCGTTTGTCAACAGGTTTGTCAAATTTTGTCACGTTTGTTTTTGCATACATCCCTCTCAGGCAAAAAAACAAGTAGTCTTTCGGCTCTTGCCGAGCGGAGAATGTTGGAGGAAATTGCTCCGAACCGCAATTGTTTAGCGTGTGGCAAACAGACCGTGGTGCCAATCTTCTGCTGCTAAGATTTCGACAGGTGTGCGTTTGCCAACAGTACAACTTCCAGATTCCAGCAACGCTGCTCAACTCGGCTCACAGAGTAAGAGTTACATTGGGTCCTTTCGGTATGCTTATGCACCTTGGCTTGGGTAAAAAAAGGGTGCTGACTGTTGATTTACTTGTGAGCACTGCGAGACCTTTCGCGGTCCAAGTTTTCGGGTGCAAGGTTTCAATAACCTCCTAGATGAGGTTTGATCCGCTTCACTGGGCCTAAAATCATACGGGGCGACTCATTATGTCCTTGGAACCAGAAAGGCTAGCAAATTATGCAAATTCATTTCCAGGCGGCTCTGGAGAGAGAGACGGGCCACAATGACCTTCACACATTTTGCAACTTCACATGTGAAAAACATCTTCCAATTCTTTACACAAGTTACGTCTATTTGAGATCATTTGAGACAGCCTAAGCGAGGGAATTAATTTGAAAGAGCTTCTCTTTGGTGACGATCTTAATGGTGGACATTACGGACATAACCTGAAAGAAAAGTAGATTGGATCATATTGGATCCTTGGAGTTTCATGGTTTGAAGTTTCAAGACCCAAGAAGTGTTCCGACAGAGTCGAGAGATGTCTAAACGTGAAATCAGCCTTGAAGGCTAACTTGAACCGGGATATCTAAGGATCTGTCCCGCTTTCTCTCGAGGGTCCAGAATAAGATCCCTCAGAAATTCTACATTCGGATGCATTATATAGTCGGTTTCGACTCAGGAAGGAGTAAACAAAATCGCAATCACGGTAGTACTTTTATTTCTACGTCAATCCACCAGATTTTGAGAGCTGTCCAGGTATGTCAACTATCCGCACGTGCACCACCAGTATCCTTTTGTGCAGCCGCAGTCTTAGAGAAAGACATCGAAGAGAAAACAGGGAACCAGTCAGTCTTGAGCTGATTCGGAAAACTTTTTGATAGCTTGCGAAGTCGTATCAGCGGTTGCACTGAATCATGTCAGTTTCTCTTTCTGCAGGTTGAAGTTGCATAGCACAGAGTGGTTGGAAGATGTTGGAAGCATTTGCAATCAGATCTCTGTAACCTCTGTAACCAGAACAGCTTTCCGGCTCAAGTTTGGTTCAGAATCTCCGGCACTTTTCGAACAGGGTGTGTTCATCGCTTTTTGTCTTGCTCAATCTAACAAGCCCTCGATGTCTTCCACACCAGAAATGTCCGGGATGGACCAGGTGCAGAGATGGCATGATCAGATGATCTATTTCGTTCCAGCAAAGCAAGGCTCCTATCCCCATCCAGGGGCAGGGCCGGTGCACCCCATGCACTCCGTGCCAGGGTCGTATGTTTGGTGGCCACAGCAGCCTTTCGCTGAGCTCCCTGGCGTGCCGCCAGCCGTGCCAACCGTGCCAGCCGTGCCAGCCGCGCCAGCGGTGCCGCCTGCCGCACCTGAGCACGGCGAGCACGGCGAGCACGGCGAGCACGGCGAGCACGGTACCAAGGAGATGGGCGGCTGCCTCCAGGGCGCCAGTTGTAGCACATTAGCGACACCTCGCAGCACAGAGGTGGGGCAACAAAACAGAAGCTTGTTGTGGCCGCCGTGGCCAGTAGAAACTCAGGGGGATTGAAGTTGCCAAATTTCTGCCTTGAAGGACATGCTATAGGAATGTGTTTGAGATCCCCAGTGAGGATAAATCGAAACGCCCTTTACTTTATTTGGTGTCATAAGACGCAAAACTCAGGCCAAAAAGGGAGAGAGTAACAAATAAAGACGCCATGATGCAAGATTACTATTTATTGCATATGGGTCGGACTTTGCGCAGGCTACAAGATGCAAAACCAACGCCAGCCAACCACACTTTGCAAAGGGAGACATGATGGCAACGGAAAGTTCTACCACCGTCACCACCACTACTAGCAGTACTGCAAGTACCACTATGCTCCGAAACCCCACAACTACAGTGTCGCATTAATATTTCTATGTAAGGAATATAATGCAACTATATTTACACATAGTCATCACACAGTCATACAGATGATGAGTTCCAGCAAGGGAACACAAACAACAGAACACGCAGCATTAGCAACAAAAGGGATGCCATCAACGATGGACAAATGAGCAAAAGGTTTGAAGCAGATCCCCGAACATTGATGAATGAACACCAGTGACATCCAATCTTTTATAGTCTTTGAAGGCAGATTGTTGGATGATTTGGATGACTTTCCAATCATTTCCAAACACCCACCGCTGATCTACGATGTTTCTTGAATTGGAGGCTCCCGATGGAAGCGACATCGTCGAGCGACGCCTGTCGGCCAGTGCAGCTCGACGTCTTCGGCGGAAGCGCGCTGCGGAGCGTTCCAGAGGTGCAGCTGGTGGAGTTGGCGCTGCCAATGCCAACGGTGCCAACGCCATGAGCATCGATGAACTTCGCGCTGAACTGCGCAGAGACCCAAACAGTGGCATTCAGTGCCTCAAAGGACAGGTTTGGCGCCTGTCCCGTGACGCCAATGGCTGCCGAGTAGTTCAAGAGGCACTTGAACTAGGCAGTCGTGATGTCACAGACTTGGCCAATGAGTTGCAAGGACATGTGCTCGAAGCAGTGATGTGTCCGTATGCCAACTATGTGGTGCAGAAGGTGGTGTCACACTTATCCGTGGCCGCCAGTAGTTTCGTTGCCACAGAGCTCCAGGGCAACGCCGTGCGTGCAGCTAAGCATCGTTTTGCCTGTCGCATCTTTTGTCGACTCTTGGAATTTTGTGGCAGAGGCCCTACCTCTCAGCTGGTTGATGAGTTGCTGGCTCGTGATGATGGCGAACATGAGAATCTGTGCAGCCATAGCTTCGCACACCATGTGATTCAATCCATTTTGGAGCATGGTGAGGAGCGGCACAAAAAGCTCATTGCGAAGATGCTGCTTTCCGATTTGTGGAGATATGCCACGCACAAGAACTCCAGCTACCTCATCGAAAAGGCCCTCTGCTATTGCAGCACAGAAGATCAGAATCTTATGATTGCCAAGCTGGGACATCCACAGGCCTGGGAGAGCTTGAGCTTCGACTTTGCTAGGGCAAGATGCAATCAGATGGCATTTAGACATATTTAGACATTCTAAACACAACATGAAGGCAGAATCAGCAGTTATGCAGTGTTTTCATGTGTTTTCATGATACAAATCTCATCAAATCTCATCAAATCTTAATTTATCTGATTATCTGAATTGGACATTCCCTAAATTTCCTGATCTTCCGTGGAATCACCAGGCCATGCTGGACTTAGCCATGGCACAGTATGGGAGCTTCGTGGCCCGGGCGTTGCTGTCGGACAGCCGCGTGAATTCGGCCGCGGCTTTGCAGCACATCGCAGACCACAAAGCGGACGTGGAGTCCACCAAGCATGGGCCACTTGGAGAATCGAAAGTTCAAAACGTGAAACAAAATCAACAAAGGATGAATTATATTGAATTATATGAATTCATTTTTGAAAACATTTCTTGAATCATCTTGAATTCTTAAATCCAGATCCAGGAAGATCGTGAAATTGCAGAAGTTGAAGTATGATTGTTGGTAGTGGAGTTAAACGATCGCTGATGATAGTTCCTAAAGTCCCTAGAGTCTGGCCCTAGAGGGTCCAGCAGTCTAGCAGATTCATGCAGATTCTAGAATTACATCCTTTGCCCATACAGATCCAAACAGCCATTGCCATTTCAAAGCATTCTGGGGTTCAAGATGAGCATCTTCTGCAACGTGCTTCAGTTGGATGTTTTACATTTCACATCACATCATTTCACCACTGGTCCTGCCCTCCAAATGCTTTACCGAGGCATCGTTTCCTGTCGGATGTGGGTCTTGAGCAGTCAGCCTAAGGCTGTGAGACTGCGCCAGAACTGCCCGTTGCGGCGCAAGTTAGCCCGTTGAGGTGTTTGTACAGATGACTTGTCAGTTTGAATAACACCAAGATATGACATGATATGACCACAAATTGCCTCTCAAGTGGTTGCATCCAAACTGATAAGACAGTGCGACTCGTGTACAGTGCATGGTTTGAGCCATGAAGAGCGGCACAAAATCGATCATGTACCTCCACGACGCTTTGCAACACTTTGCATCGACACTGTCATTCCGGATGCTTTCTGACATTTTCTGACTCTTCAGCTTTACGTATCAATTTCTATTGGTACATGAAGAGTACGCAGTGTGTTTAGCCACAGGGTCACCGAGGCCCAATCCATTCCAAGCCCAAGCACAACCTGCCATGTGCTGAGAGCTTTGAGAGTCATCACATTCTCTCGCTTCTCAAATACCACAGTGAGAGGAAGGAAGACAGAATGCCTCAGAATGAGAAATCTTAATGCAGTCAAAGATAGTCAAAGGCATTCGAAATTGTGGAAATCATCGCCAATGAGGTTTCTTATCAGTCTTATCAACTCCAAGTACCATTCCCGCAGTGCCTCGGTGAAAACGGTGCCCATTAGTCTCAATCCGGAATCCTTGGAGTATTATTCTTGACTCGCGTGACTTGGTGACTTGGTGCAACACGGCCGGAGGTTCCCTGTGGCTACTGTCCTGCGCCCAATGCGCCGTTTCCAAGCTCTGCGCCCAAAAACTGCAGCTTTCACTGTCGATAGCCGATAGCTGTCAGTAGCTGATACATGGAGCTGGTCAATGAGCAGCTATCCATAGCTGTAGCATGCTATAGCATGCTATAGCTATCTGAGCTATGTCGGCTATATCCATATCCATATTTATCCCTGTGATCCATGTGACAGCCATGATAGTGACATCTCAGGCGCATTTGGGGCTCAGTATGCCCAGTATGCGAGACATATTCCACCGGGAATTGAAGAGCCAGCGCAGCGAGAGATGAGCTCCACATGGCAAGATCGCATCGATGATGACTGGCCCTCGACTTCAGAAGGCCTTGCCATGCCGTGCCACTTCTTGCCAGATGCCAAAGCATCCTGTGGAAGCTTGTGGACATTGTTTGCATAGCACCTTTGCATAGCAAACTTTGTGCGCCAATGTTTATACAGTTTTGGCTTCAGGATTGCAATCAATAGTGGTTATAGTGGTGTTTTGCTGTGGTGTTTTGCTTCTTGGAAGGGGACGAGTTTCCTGTCCGTGGCAAGCGAAAGCGGCGAAAGCGCAAACGCAAACGCAACAAGTGTGGACCTCGAATGATCTCGATGTATTTGTAGTTCAGGACTTTAAAGATTCTCAAAATTTCTCAAATACTCTGAAGATCCAAAGTGAGTCCAAAGTCCAAAGTCAATCTTTCCATGGTTCGCACGACACTTTAGGCCAAGACCATTAAGAAAGAAGCCCGAACCTTGGGAAATCGGCCCGGGCAGCCGGGCAGCTGCCAAGGCCAAGGCCCGTGAGGCCAGCTGATGCCAGCTGAACATTTTGAAACGCCTCCATTTTTGAGGCCTTTGCCTCCAGCAGAGGCCACGCTCGAGGCAAGAATGAGATGTATATCATACTGAAACAGATCACAGCTAACCTTGAAAACTATAAGATCCTTGAAACATATTGAAGAGATATTTCAGATGGATGCACTGACATCAAATTCATTATCTTGCATTACAGACATACATCAGTGGAATGCATCATTGCCATATGTGATGAACTATATGAACTGGCAACTTGTGTCGAGGAACAGCCGCTGTTTTTCGGTGGTGTTTTCGGCCCGCTCAGCATAGTATCTTGTCCCCAGTGGCTTTGCGCCTCGTCCTCAGTGCGGCCAGATGGAAGCTCGGATGGACTCGGGACTGGGTCGGGCTGGGTCGGGCTGGGTCAACTTTCCCGAGGTCTTACAAGATGTGCATCGTAGGAGTTTCGTGTCCATCCGCAAACAGGTCGGCGTTTCAGACAGATTCAGAGGGGTGTTCTAATAATTGAGAGTTGCTCGCACAAAAAGTCACTGTCAAATCTAGCAAGTCACTTGGCGGAGGCATTCACAGCGGACACGCTAGCGCAGTGGAGGAAACCATTTGAGTTGCAAACATTAGAACATTGTGAACCTAGGAACTTGAGTGTCAAACTTGAACATTGGAAATTGGAAACTTGAGTTTTTCATTTTTTTCAAGCTAGAAGCGCAAGTAGTTAACAAGGACTGATGTCGAGATTCACACCGTGGCGCAGGAAGACCTTGATGAGAGAAGTGCGGTGGCACAAGCCCGAACGGCCTCTCAAAGAAGGCCCAGCGGTCCAGCGGCCCAGAGATGTTACAGTCACCATGACCAGAATCAATGCTTGATATATCTTGATATATCTTGATATATCTTGATATATCTTGATATATCTTGATATAATTATATTTGATAATGACAAAAATGGTAAAACATTGATTATGTTGATTCATGCTGATTCATGTTGATCATTTCACAGGGACTCTGTGATTGCACCTGAATTTTTGCGGTGCCAGGCAAAAGCCAGGAGCCGTTGGACGTTTTGCTGCCCCGTTCAGCGGCTTGGCTGACCCTACAGGGCTGCCGCTGCGAATACGAGGATCACTGCAGAGTTTCCAGAGTTCAGAGATGATGCCCGACACACAGGTGTTCCAGGTGTTTCAAATCGTTTCAAAACGTTTTTTTTTTTAAAATGATTTTTTGATAACGATTGAAGTGAGTGAAGATGGATCCAGCGATCCAGTGACCCAGTGACCCAGTGACCCAGTGATGCTATGCGATTTTCATCTGCGCAGTACGCGGGGTTGCGCTTTCCACCAGTGGCAATGCCTGAGTGGTTCCTAGAGATCACGGATCAGGCCATGCATCCAGTGACACTTGCAGTTGTCCATATTAAAATCATATTAATATGTGTTTTCTATGGTGTTTTCTATGGTTTTTCCATGTTTTGTCTCTTTTTTTTACAATGTTTTCCTATGTCCTTTTCGCCTCTGGGAACCACCTTTGGGAGAACACATCTGACCCGACTCGGTCCAAGCGACTGCAGGTAACTCGCGCTTGTGGACTGGAGGACCCGTGGATGTTTGGCCAATTTTGGCGATATCGATGTCACGATGTGCTTCTCAGGACCGCCCGAACTCATGCAATCTGAATCTGTACCAGAATGGTGCCGACAATGCTTCTTGGATGAAACATCAGAGAGATGCACTTCAGAGCTTCAGCCGAAGACATTCAGATTTTTGACATGTTTCACGACATTTTACGCTTTGACATGTGTGCTTCTGTTTGGAAGGTCAGCTGGCACTGCGATGACGAACCGCTCTTCGACGCGACAGGTGTGGTTATTTCCAATAAATTTTCCAATACTCTTCGCATCTCCAAGCCAATGTTCTTACTTTGAAGAAATTGCGGTTTAGGTATTGATGGGTTATAACTTAGTTATAACGGTTATGTCATTGGTTGCTGTAATTGACACATCCTGACCCTGAAAGACGAACACAACATCTTCACAACATTGTCAATTGGCCTCAATTTCCTCTTTGATTCTCAGTGCGTTTTCATCATTTTCGTTGTTCGGTGGCTTATCACCGACAGAGGTAGGTGTGGTCTGTGATTAACGCCGTTTGCTGTCTTTGTCTTATGGTTGCACCAACAGGTGGATTGGAGTTGGGATTATGTCCGTGGTTGTTGTGATTGGTGTGGTGGTATATGATGGTATTTGCATTCTGTGTATTCCACATAATACAGATATATACAGATCATAATACTAGTAGTGTGTATCAGGATGGGATGTCGTAGTTCTGGGCAGCTCTGGTGTTCCTTGGCTGGATCTTGATCTCAGCGCTCTGCAATGCTCTTCAGGTCGCGATGCACTGATTGTGTCATTGTCGCTAGGTGCAACCAGGCGAAACGAAACGAAGGACAGGAAACAAACGAACCGACATCGGCGTTGTCGGGCAACTCACAGCTGCAGGGTCGTGGGGTCGCTTAGAACCGCGCAATTTGGATCGCTTAGAACCGTCCTGGAATCATCATCATCATCATCACCACCGTCAGCACCATCATAAGCATCAGCATCCGCATGAACAAATGAGTTGCTTTCTCGCGTGTACAGCCGAGGCACCTACCTCACCTGAAATATGTATATATAATATATATATATATAATATATATTTATAGGTACATAATTACATATAAAAACAAGGATGCACTTGAGAAGACATGTTTTTTTCTCCGGATGTTGGAACTTTATCAAGAAAAACACAGTAAATCTAGTGTAAATCTAGTGCCGAGGTTTTCACGGCATCCAACTAGACACAACCTGATGGAAATTCGAAGGAAATGGCTACCTTGGACCTCTGAGATCTCTCCTACTATTTTCGGCGCGTCTTAGCAGTTTGAATGATTTAAATCAGCAGGTATTCTCCAAGAAATAGCCTGAATATGTCTGATGGATGAGTTGCCTCAGAATAAAAAGGTCCGGAAGGAGTTGTCCCCAATTGTCCCCTAAACCCACCCCATGTCCCAGCCCCGTGTCCCCAAGTGTTACCCTAAAGGTCTCATTCCACCATGCTGGTTATAGCAGCCTCAACCATCAACATCCGGACTGGTGGTTCTGCTGATCCTATTTGTGTGTTTCTAAGTGATGCTTTTTGGTTCTAAGTGATCCTGTGGTTCTGAGTGATCCCAATCCTTTTGTTCTAAGTGATCCCCCAACCCTCTGGAGGTCTTTCCAACTTCGGCCCAAAGATGACCCTTTTGAAGAGACACTGCTGTATTTAGAGGACTGAACCTTGAGCTTGACTTCTATTGAATATAATGATTATATGCAGTTCTTGCCTTTGCTTCAATTTCCTCACAAAGATTAGGGTCTTTCAGGATGGAGATCTTTGCACCATGGAAGGCCTCTGTGGCAATCTCAGAATTTGAAGCCACAGAAGTCAGTTGAGAGGCGAATTGAGGCGAGCAAGTCATTCACGAGGTCAAAAGCATTACAGGCACCGTGTCCCTCCAGAGGAGGATGTAACCGTGAACGCCTCAACTCAATGGAAAACACATCAAAACACTTGAAACGCAGAGACAGTTACAACACGTTACACCACGTTACACCACGTTACAACATTGACTAGTTTTTTTTCCAGATGTTTTCAGAAGAAATTCATGACAGCCATGTCCAGAACCATGTCAAAGCAGAACGGCATTGGAGTGAAAGCGTGGAGAATGATTGAGAGTACCTCCATGTACCTCCTAGATGTCACACTTTAAGGAGCCTCGCATTAATCTGACCTGGCGATGGATTGTACAGCATGACCCAGGATGCAGTCTTTCCAATCAGTGAAAGGATTTGTTGAAATGTCCCCAGTTTGGTCTAAGCTTTAGAAACGTCTAAGCAGATGTGGGAAAAAGGAGGGAGCAGCATGTGCGGTGGCAGTTAGCAGTTTTAGTTTCACAGATTTTTATAGTGGCATGGGATGGTGAACCTTTGATTTTCATGACGAAGCCTCGAAATCACAAGCACATGGACCCAGTGCGTTGCTGGGCAATGGCCAAATATGCCAATTCGACAAGATGTGCAGCTCCGTTCAGCGTTGAAGAAAATGCATCCAAAAACAACTCCTCCCCAACTCCCCGACTTCGATTAGCTAGAGATTGCATCTTACTTTACATTTTTTTAAAATCATTTTCCCTCGGGCATGTAGACTTGACTTAGAGTGTTGGCCAAGTCTTGGAGATTGAGTCAAACTCAGAACTCAAACAGCTGACATTCAATTGACATTCAATTGACATTCAATAACTTGCTGCTTGCCATCGCTGCCATGCTGCGCTTCAGCACATTTGCAGCGATAGCCATAGTTGCGCACTCGTCATCCTGTAGTACAGAACGCCTTCGAAGGCTGAAGATTGAAGCGGATTGGCGCCTGCATTTCTTTTCAGCTTAGGTTCTGTCAGGTAGTTCGGAAGGCTGTGTCTGTTGCAGTTGACAGTCATTTGAGATGTCTAGACCAAATCCAAAGGAATACAGCCATACAGCTAGTAGATGCAAATAGACTACATTTAATCTGTATATATATATCATATATAAATTATATATATACACATATCTATCATATTTATATTGTACACATAGATAATGAACATATCTATGACCATTTACATTATTTTACATGCGTTTATATGAACAACATAGAGTGTCCCTCGGATGTTTGCCGTCCCTTGGTTGTATGTGCGGTCCCTTGGCCCGGAAAGAGGTGAGCACTCCTGAGTCGCCAATTGAACCCGCAAATGAAGACATTTTCAGACACCAAATGACACCAACAGTTTCGGTGATTTTTATAAAACAAGCAAGTGAGATTAAAAAGAATCCATTTCCAAACTATCTGGTGTAGTGGCTTAGTGAAGTGGAAGTGTCCAATGTGCCAAAAGTGTTCCTAGAGTAGAAAAAGCTATTCAAAATCAATCACCCATGAATTGTACATGACATTCCTGGAAGACCAGAGTGCTAGACTACTGCCTAGAGTTTTTTTAAACAATCGTTGAGGATGAAAGTGATGCATGTGATGCATCATGTTCTTCGTCCGAACGCTGCTGCGCGGCGAGCTTTTGCAGCGATTGCCTGTGATTCTGTGAAAGTGCCCAAAGCATGGTACAACATCCAGGCAGATCTCAAGGTGCCTCTGCCACCTCCTTTGCATCCCGGAGAACTGCGTCCATGTCTGCCTGATGACTTTGCCCCTTTGTTTCCCATGTCTTTGATTCAACAGGAAATAAGTACCGAGAGATATATCGATATCCCAGAGCCCGTCCGAGAAGTGTTGGAGTTGTGGCGACCTTCACCCTTGTTCCGCGCCAGTCGCTGGGAGAAAGCATTGAAGCTGCCGCAGGATGTGAAGATTTTCTACAAATACGAAGGAGGCTCTCCATCTGGGTCCCACAAGACCAACACAGCCGTGGCTCAGATCTTTTACAACAAAGAAGCGGGAACCAAAAAGGTCACCACTGAAACTGGAGCTGGACAGTGGGGAAGTGCCCTTGCATTCTCAGGAGCACAATTCGATTTGCCAGTTGAAGTCTACCAGGTGAAAGTGTCCTATGAACAGAAGCCCTACCGGAAGGCCTTCATTGAGACCTGTGGGGCCCAGATCTATCCATCGCCATCGCATCGGACCCAATATGGAGCAAAGGTCCTACAGGAAGATCCAGCGTGTCCCGGATCCCTCGGGATTGCCATTTCGGAAGCGATTGAAGCATGCGTCACATCTGGTGGGACCGCCAAGTATGCACTTGGTTCAGTTTTGTCCCATGTCCTCATGCACCAAACTGTGATTGGACTGGAAGCTATCGAACAAATGGAAATTTCTGGAGAGTCCCCCGATGTGGTCGTGGGATGCACAGGCGGCGGATCCAACTTTGCTGGAATCACGTTTCCGTTTCTAGGTCAGAAACTCAGAGGAGAGCGAAACAAGATTCGCTTTGTTGCTGTTGAGCCAGCAGCTTGCCCTTCTTTGACAAAGGGGGTCTATGCTTACGATTTCGGTGACACTGCTCAAATGACTCCTTTAATCAAAGCACATACTCTAGGAGCAGCTTTCATTCCTCCCAAAGTGCATTCAGGAGGTCTCAGATATCATGCGATGGCACCTCTGATTTCGCACTTGAAAGAACTTGGAGAATTGGAAGCTCGAGCGGTACCACAGAGCGCTGCATTTCAAGCAGGGGCCTCTTTCTTTCAATCTGAGGGCATCCTTCCTGCTCCAGAAGCGACCCATGCCATCGAAGGTGCACTTGCTGAGGCGAAAGATGCAGCCTCAAAGGGCGAGCCACGTTCAATTTTGTTCAATATGTGTGGCCATGGCCATTTCGATATGGCAGCTTGGCAAAAGTGGAGCGAAGGCCAGCTGGAAGATTTTGACTACCCAGATGAGCTCGTGCAAGAAGCCTTGAAAAGCGTCCCAGGTTTGAATGGCGTTGATTGGCCAATGCCATCGGCTGACTGATATTCCGACTCATTTCGGCTGTTCTGGGTTGCTTCACATTGGAGGATTTTTTCTTCGAACAGAAGAGCTTGGCCACATCTGTGCTGGCTAGCCTGAGTTTAAAAAAGATGAGAGTTTCACTGTAGATCAAGCCTTCAGCCCGTGGCGTGCGCTCCGGAAAGCATACTCTCAACATCTCTTGAATCAGGGCTGCCGAAATAGCAGTATACAAACAGATACAAACAGCTTTCAGCCTCTGCCGCAGGCTCTTGCGCGAGGAGCGACATCGCGCTTGGGCCTGTGAAAACGTTCACTTGAAAGTCATTGACAATCAGCCTTGGGAGGCCACTGCATGTGTGCCGATGCTGATGTCCATGGCAGTTTCACAATTACCCAGCCACAATACTGCAATTCACTACATATATACTACATAGTCATTATCATTACACTATCATTACACTATCATTACACTATCATTACACTATCATTACACTATCATTACAAGATGGAGGTTTTAGGAGGTTTCTTGAACTCGCCAGGCGTGGGCTTTGGATCGCCAAGATGCGTTTGCAGAGCTCACCTTCAAGGCCAGGTTTTGGCCAGGAACTGACCGGTTGAAGACAAGTTTTTGAGAAACGGACAACATGATCAGATCCAATAGTTTTCAATATGTTTCAATATTTCAAGACAGTTCAAGAGAATCTGAGTATGAATAAAGCTGAATCATCATGAATTTGAGATTCCTTGATTCTGTTTGATTTTGAATGGGCCGGCCAGTGATGTTATCTGATGTTACTGTTCAATTTCCACCGGTAGGTGTTGAATCCTCATCCGCTGAAAGATGTCGACCGAGAAGATTTCCTGTGGAGCTTGGCTTCGTGCCTAGGCTAAGACAGCGACGCCAAGCCCAAAGTTTGGATGATTTATGTTGATTTATGATAGTGATATACAATTGTATATTATTGTTTATTATAAAGATAAGCAAAGATAAAAATGATGAAATCATGGACGGTTATGTTTTTTTTTTGTTTGCGTGATTCAGACAAAAAAACAAAAACATATCATGGTGTCATGGTGCTGCAAGGTTCACAAGTTCAGTTTCATTCTGCGAAGCAGATAGCTAACAGTTGGATTCTGCACTCAGCTGCAGCTGCGGCTTGTGCGAAGCAAAAAAAGAGTAAAATCATTGTTCATATATATATATAATATAATATATATTATTCATATTATCCATGAAGACGGTTGAGCTCATAGGATTCCTTGGCTCATCTCAGGCCGCCTTACAACCAAACAGCGCCCGACGGAGCAAAGAGGCAGCCAGAGGTTGCCACTGCACGTGACTCGTCGGAATCTGTTGGAATCCGTCGGCAGATGGATGGAAGAATCGGATGTAAGCCGACTAAGCAGATCTTGTGCAGATCTTGCCTGGAGATCTTGAGACTTCTGGACGAACATGCACGTACCACCAGGGCGCGCATTTGCGGTTGAGCAGATGAATCGTGACTTGGAGTTAGTTTGAGTCCCTTCGCATTCAAACCTGAACATGGGCAGCTAGCTGCGGACAATTTCGCTGAGCTTCGAAACTTGCACTTTTGTGCTTCTGAACCCGGTGCACATGACATTTGCAAAAAAGTAAGGTCTGGATATCGTGCGAGACTGGCTTCCGCAGCTGTTCACCCATTTAGGTGTTGAGCCTTGGTGAAATTTGAGCTTTCAGGCGTTACCGACTTAACAATCTTAACACTTCACAGATGACTTTCGAACTCTTCCGAACTCTTTCGACTTTCGGAGACTTTTTCGTAAGCTACTTAATGCTACTTAGCAGATCTTTGCAGCTGACTTTTTCAGTTGATTTCGGATTTCGGATTCAACTTGTGATTTCGTAAGCTCCGACTCTCCAAGGCAGGATCTGTGGACATGTACGCAACACGAGTAGGGCGTCGGAAAGTCGGATCCTATGGTTGGCACATGGAGCTTCGGCAGCGCAGTGCCACATATGTCCATGGACGTAACTTGTGGGAAATGATTTCCAAATCACGACTATGGTGAATCATGGTGAATCTATGTATGAGATATTTTGAGATATTATGACTATGAAGATGCCATTGAAGGTGTTGACAGTGCGCATGGATCACTCAATGGAGCTTTCGGCTTTCGTCCAGGACACCGTAGATGCCCTCATTTATGTTCTGAAGGGCACGAAGCGGGTACGAGTCGCTGGGCACTACCCTGGAAGCAAAGTCACTCTAGACAAGGCCGATGCCATCAACAACGAACACCTAAGATGCGAATCATTATGTATCACCGGTGCTTACTGGCCTACTGCTCTACATATACTATGTAAACAATCATGCAAAATACAACAATAGATACACTGGTATTCATTGTATCCTATGCTGTAGCATCAAATCGTACAGTATCATATCATATCTTACCATACTTTGCAGATGTGCAAGCCCCCTCAAGCATAGCATAAACATAGTTTGATTATGTTTGTAATATTTTCTAATGTTTAAACAAGACGTTCAAACTGTTTTTTTTTTTTTAATGCCTTTAATGTCTTGTGCCGATCGCAACGTTGGAGGTGCTGAATGCCGGCTCGTTGGTCTATGTCCCTGGGGGGCGCTTCCATATTTTACATGCTCTACCAACAGATGTTGATGCTAAGACAGCTCAGATGGTGCCTGGACAATCCTGGACACATCCACTCGGGATTTATTTGGACAGCAGAATGGAAACACATGTGATCAGTGTGATCAAATCATTGCAACAAGAAACCATAAGAAACCACCGTCCCAATCTTTCACATTCAAAAATGAGGGCCCCTAGGTTTTCTGGAATATCTCAGGGGCAAACACACCCAGGACCGGTTCCCTTAGCCAAGTGTAAAAAGATCAAGGAGCAGAATGAACACTGAACGGACATGTTCTCACATGTTTTTCTTTCACACGTACCACAGAACATCACAGATCGTAAAAGATGTAAAAGCAAAGCCGCAATGCCTTGTACCACAACGAACTTCAGCTCCATGCAGCACTGGCACCGCTTGTGGCACTCTCAGGTGGTTGTCCTCAGCATTGGTCTCTTTAATCCCAATGAGGATTTGTTAGAGGTCCGTACTGAAACATACAGGCAGGGACGGAATGGTTGCTTAGCAAGATGGTCTCATGTAAAAAGCCTTTGCTGCTAGATGTGTCAAAGACGGTCAAACATGGAGAAATAGATAGAAATAGAGAACCACTTTGTGCGGAATTTAGTCTTGGTGTGGAAACACTACAAGGTTTGACCAACCTTCTGAGCTGAAGCCACGTTCTGTATGAAAGTGAGGACAGAGACGCCGAGACGCCTTTCCAAGTGGAGGAAACTAGTCATGGAAACACCTGAACACTAGTTAGTCATCTCCGTCATCTCCCGTTCTTTGTCCAGTGTTGTTTCATGTTGTTTCGCAGGTCGGCCTTTGAAAATCAGAACCTGCTTTGGTCGGACGTGACGGGACAAGCATCTGCGCTGCCGGAGAACTTTCCTAGAAAACCGGAAGTGATTTATGCTGACAAGGACGTCTTGAAACATCTTGAAACTACTTAAGGCAATTAATTATGGGATTGCTGACATTCAGAGATTTGGGTTTTCTGCACGGACCGCATATCACTTGGGTTGTGATTGGTTGGGAAGTACAGCATACTTCAGCCTGAACAGCTAGCTGCTGTCTGACTCACTTCTGTAGGAGGCTTTGAACAACCTTGCAAACTGGCAGCTCCTCAAGCCTTGGAACACATGATTTGTACAACAAGAAAACACGCGGAGATCGATCAAAGCCTATTCCACAAGAAAGAAGTGCACATCCATTACTGCTGGTATTCACTAGGGTACCTTTTGACCCAGTCATGCTCTGATCTCGCAGGATGCTTTGGATTCCAAGGGATTGGGGGCTTTGCACCGCCGCGCGCTTCAAAGCGACTCGCTGCGGCTGACGATGCTACTTCATCAAGGGGCTGAGGTGGAGATGTTTTCACAGTCAAAATCATCAAATGCAGATGATTGTCACAAGGGAAACACTGGAAACGGAGAAAAACGTGAATTCCATTGAGCATATTGAGCATGCAGCATATGCAGCCTTGATACAGCCACAGCCGATGTTTAGGCGAGAGGTGAACCTCCGCAGCCGGCCAGAAGAAGGGAAACCTTCGATCACACCTCTAGGGTTGGCAGCGTGTTGCGTCCAAGATGAGGACAGCATGGACGTTGCCCAGACAGCTCCAAAGTTTTCCAGACGCACCTGTTGCACCTGTTGCACTATGGCGTGGTACATTTACATGTCGTTAATTGTCGTCAACTGTCGTTGATTGTCGTTATGTGTTATTGCGTGTTGTTATTTAAGTCCTTCCTGCCGTTGCTTGTTTTACAGTGGGGTGCTGTTGCATGTCACGGACTGATCAGGGTGCCAAATGCCAGGAGAAAGCCTTGCTAATCAGCACCAAACTGTTGGAATTTGGGGCAGCTGCTACCGTAGAATTTCATAGTGATGGGAAGAACTTTTCAGTGACTGGCTCAGCTCTCCAAACTGACAGCAGAGTCTGATTGTCAGACAAGACGACTTTGCATAAGGATGATTAAGGATGCATAAGGGCAAAATATGGCAAAATTGTATGCAAAGTTTCCATCGTTTCATTGATCTCAATGTGTCAGTCTCCTCAGTGGCGTCCACGTTCCTATCACGGACACTTTTCATGTGGTTTCTCAATGTTTCTCATATGTTCTTCACGTTTCAAGGTCGTTGATGTGGCACGGCGGCGCAACGATGCCTTTGCCGCGCAACTCCTTCTCCGACTGCATACTGCCACTGACACCACAGTTGATTATGAGAAAGACGACAAAGATGGCGGCACTGCCACTGGTGGCAACGAGTTGTAGCAAAAGTTGGAGCGTTGCAACATCTTTCGAGAGTTTCCACATGTTTCCACAAACACACTTCTGGCCACAAGTTTGCGCTTTTTGAATGCTGTCACTTGCCGTCACTTGAGACCTTGCTCTTGACTTTTGACATTGGAATCAGCGGAATTGCGAGGGATGTCTTCAACTCAGAAGCTAGAAGAGCTCTCACTAGCAAAAAGGGAATTCCCGAAAACACATTTGCACCTTTTGCAGGGTTCGCAAATCAACAGCACATCGAGTGCATCAAGCAAGCTTTCACCAGAGACAGAATCAGGACCATCATTGGAACCTTCTTTGATGCAGGATTCGTTGGAAAATTATCAGCCACCAATGAATTCCAGAAACAGAAGCAAATGCAAAGTTGACATAGTGCAACTGTCTGAAATGCCTCCAGCAGCTAAGCTGGCACGTTTTGGATGACTTGACGTTGCCAGTACCATATTTAGAAATGAGTGAGAAAAGCTCAGCCTCTCCAGGCGTCGCTTGACTGCATTTTTTTGAACGCACTTAGTATGCACTTCACTTCGATTCACTTCGTCCCATTTCGTCCTCCAGTCCTTCCCCTGCATTCTGGCGATATTCTGGGATCATACTCGTAAATTCTATATATACTGTAATACTGTAATATAAATGAATATTAATGTATTCACAATAGATATTAACTGATATTAATATATTATATGCATATATATATATATATATTATAGTCTATATATGCTTGCTGTAGGTGGCGCAGGTAGCAGAATTCCGACGAATGACTCAGGTTCATTCCTTGGCAGGATCATTCGCTGGCGCTGCGCAGACAGCGTTTTGGCATCCTCTGGATGTGTTGAAGACACGTATCTTGTGCAAAACGGCAGATGGATCCAGAGAGACAGTGAACAGTTTGGATCATTTCGGAAATTTCAGTGCCTTTTTTGTTGAGATTCTGGAGTTCAAAACTAAACACCTCACCCTAATGTTCCATCGTCCTCACCTTGGGGGATGGCAACCACTCCTGATCCACATGTGTAGCTGTGCAGCTGTGCAGTGTTCTCTCGATGGCATCACCTTTCTGAGGCATGCAAGTGCGTGATGGGACTGTTGGGTCTGTGCATGCCTACGGATCACTGCGACAAGCAGTCTCCTCAACATGGCAGTCGGAAGGTCTTCGCGGATTCTTCAGGGGTTGGGCTTCCAAGAACATTTTCGCGACGTGTGATTTGTTGTTGATCGATTTACACTTGTGATCCAGGATGATTAGGTAATTGTGAATGAGTTGGGACACATCAAGAGTTTTGGTGGGGCTCGGCAAAGCTGATGACATTCTCCCCAGGTGTCTTGCCAAATGTGGCTGGCTCCACGATTGCATGGGGCGTTCAGATGCCGCTCTACCAGCTGTTCAAAACGATGGCATATGGAGAGGCCAGTGACCAGTGTTGAGAGTTTCGAGCATTTTTGCCAATGATTCAGCGTGGCCCTCAAAGCCGTGTCTTCGCAACATCTCAGCTCTTCAAAAATTCAAGTTTCCTGTGGATTGGATCATTGCCGTTGTTCAATTCTATGTTTCCTTCGTGCCAGGGTTCTGCTGTCCCTGCTTTCCCTAAGCCCTTTTTGGGGTACAGGAGACCAGTGCCCAAACGGCCAAAGATAGTGCGTGCTCTTTAGCAGCTGGAATGGTAACAAACATGGTGGCTTGGCACATCTTGGCGAAAATTCCGAGTCAAAGGAGTCAAGTTAAATTAGATTAAGTCAAATCGAATCAAATCAAATTGAGCGAATTGGGATTTTGCGGAGCATGGAGCACTGCAATCTAGCCTTCGTTGATGCTGCCGCACACCCCAGAGTCACAATGTAAGTCACTGCACTTGCACAGAAACACACCAAATAACAAGAAATGAGAGGTTGATAATGGTTGATAGAGGTTGTGGAAGATTGGTGCTGAGTGGGTCCCTGGTGGTCAATGTTACGTTGAAAGCCGCAGGTGGTACATCCGATCTTCTTGATCAAGACACGCTGCTTGGCTCAGCGGCAGATTTTCGACACGGCCTGACACCGGGGCTTCTCGCACATTTTGCACACGAGGTTTTCAATTGCAACGTGGACAAGGAAAGGTCTACCAGGGAATCTTCCATGCTGCCACAACCCAAGGTGATGCCAGCATGAGAGCTGGGCGTTGGTGTTGTTATGTGCTGTTCTGTGCTGTTTCAGTGCCCTTTGTTTTGAGAAAGCGGTGCACTCTGGCACTGCATCGCCTGAGGTTACGACCATCGCATCTGAAGAAGGCCTGCCAGGTGCCGGGTCGGATCTGCTTTGAGCGAGTTCAGAGCGTGAATTCCAGGGCTTCAGCGGCTTCCTGAACCTTTCAAGCCTTGCGTTAAAATAACGTCTTGGACCACAGATACCAAGTACATTTCATATTAGATCGCATGCATTTGCACACAACTGCCCACATAGACTGGTGGGAATGGCTTTCAAAATAAAGCTTGGATCCTGTCAATTTCAGTGAAGAGGATATATTCATAGCCCTGGCCTCACTGGTAGATAAACACATCCGAAAGGACACTGATTCACAAAAAGCTATCAAGCGCTGAGAATCCAGTGTCCTTTACAGAAGCCAGTAATGTTTGTCGAGATGATGATTTTCTTTTTTTTCATTTTTGCACGTGATTTTTGGTCGGTGAGCAGGTTTCTATCGGGGCTTCATGCCATCGCTGATGCTGTGCTCACATGGGGCCATCCTTCTGGTAGCATATGAGCCTCGAAGAAATCCACGGAAGACAGATGAAGATAGATGAATAGTTTTCAAATGTTTTCAATGAGCTTGCATACTGTACTGTATGTACAAGAATAGTACTGTCTTGAATCACTCTTACATATTCTTACACCAGTTTTGGTAGATTCTCAGGACCGTTTCAAGACACGCTTCGATTCAGTGCTTGCGGCATCCTGTTGTGCAAAGATCTTCGCGTCGGTGGATGCTTGGAACCAATCAGAATGGATCAGACAGCAAGACTCATACATGAAGGAACCACGTCACTACGTTCTTGGATGCCAAAAAGGGTAAGGATTCAGACTGGAAAGGCGTCCTTTTGAATTTCTTCAAATCAAGCACGGAACGAAGCCAGACAATGCGTGACAATCCTGTCTTTATCTGTCTTTGCAACTGTCGAAACTGAGAGCTTTTTGTGCTTACAGAGGGTTTCTTGTGTTTTTTTCTCGCATTTTCCTGCGAAACCTTTGGCAGATCTCATCCGTTTCAATTGGTTTGGCAGATGAAATACAAAGGCCACGTATCCTCTCCAAGTGGTGCGATCAGTGATGCAACAACGACCAACAAATGGCCCGTTTGAGCGACCTGGTTGAGTTTCATTGATTCAGAATTTTGATTTCTTCCACTCCTGCCAGGATCTGCCAGTATCTGCCAGTATCTGCCACTATCTGCCAGTATCTGCCAGTATCAGCCAGTATCTTCCAGTATCTTCCAGTATCTTCCAGTATCTTCCAGTATCTTCCAGTATCTTCCAGTATCTGCCAGTATCTTCCAGTATCTTCCAGTATCTGCCAGTATCTGCCAGTATCTTCCA
>Ga0126342_10002205_pt1 | contig 29803 bp, 24 predicted proteins | sample Cyp1metagenome_FD_92528 | JGI IMG/M metagenome (GOLD analysis project Ga0126342, IMG submission 92528) | Coral microbial communities from Lord Howe Island, Old Settlement Bay, Australia - Cyphastrea 1 metagenome | ecosystem: Host-associated > Invertebrates > Cnidaria > Coral ...
CTTTCGTTTTTGATGTTTTGAACTTCGAAAAATGAGGAAGTCTCGCAGAATTGCTTCGTTTCGGATGTTGTCAAGTTCAAAAAATGAAGACGTCTCGCAGAATTGTTTCGTTTTGGACGTTGTCAAGTTCAAAAGTTGCGGAAGTCTCCCAAAATTGCTTCGTTTTCAAGCTTGCAGATTGCAGATAGACAGATAGATAGATAAACAGCTACAACTACAACTACAACTACGCTACACTACTACAACAACTACAAATACAAATAAACTACGCTAATTACATTACACTACGCTACAATACATTAATTGCATCTAATTACGCTACACTACACTAATCACACTACAACTGCAACAACAACTACTACCACAGCTACACCAACAATATCAACTACACCACATTACACTACACTGCACTAATTGCACTGCAGCACACTACAACTACAAGGACAAATGCAACTACAACTACACTACATTACACAACACTACGCTACACCACACCACACTAATTAAATTACATTAATTACATTACATTACATTACGCTACAGCTACAACTACAGCTGCAGCTGCAACTACACTTGTAACTACCACTACACTGCACTACAGGACACTGCGCTAATTACCCTACACTTCACTACAACTACAACTACACTACCTTACGTTACACTACACTAGACTACACTACACTATACCACACTACAATACACAACAATACAGTACACTAATGCAATACACTAACTACACACACCACAACTACAACTACAACTGCAACTGCAACTACACTACACTTCTTACACATTACAGCTACAACTCCACCACACCACGCTACAACTACAACTACAACTACAACTACAACTGCACTACACCACACTACATCCAGCAGTTGTTGGTGAGGTGACCACTGCAACCATTGCAACCACTCCAAAGAACACAACTTCAACCACCTGTCGGTCCATCAGTGGATTCGCTCTGCCATCCGTGATTCACAACAACCAACCTCTCCTATAGGTTTCCTATGTTTGAAACTTCCGCCACCGCCTTGCGCGGTACTACTGGTTTATCAATGATTCCAAATGGCTTTCCTATAAATCTGCACCTTGTATTTTCGCAGGGTCAAGCCATGAAATGCCACACCTAAACTCAAAGAACTGCAGGGCCGAAAGGCTGAACCAAAGGCCCCAAACGCCCCATTGTATGGTCCCGAGCATGTCGTTTCATTCCCTACATCCACCAGAGGGTTTAAGGATTGTTAGGGGGAAGGGAGTATGTTAACCCAGAAATTTGCAAAAGCCCGATTTTTCCAATAGAGGTTAAACTTTCATAAATAAGATTTATTACTCTTTGGGGCCAAGGCCGATACCCGAATGAAATGAATGCCGTTTATTACGCCTCCTAAAACGGTAGCTTTATTATAGTTATAGTGTGTATTGTATTTCATTCCGGTCGGTGGTATACCTACCCCTCTGAAAAATATGAAAGTCAGTTGGGATGATTATTCCCATATATTATGGAAAAATAAAATTAAACCACGAACCAGCATTTTTAGGATTACCAAATCAGTCACCAAAATTGTCAGTTCCGCCACAAAGTGGGATAGCGACTGCCTCTGATGGCTTTCTTTGTTGCACCGTCCAGCGCCACGGCAAACCTCAGGGAATCATCCAAACACTTTCAGAGTTCCAGCATTGTTAATGTGTGAAATCAATGGATTGGTTTAAGGGAAAATTTACTGGCTCAAAAGGGATCACGCTATGTAGATAGAGGGTTGACCATGTCCTGTCTTCGGACTCCCCCCAATTTAGTCACAAATTGCGACGTGAACCGTGTTCGCACGGCCTTGGAATTTCATTGAAAATTAATCTACAAGCTCAAGGCATTTTGTTCTTGTCTTTCTCATATCTCTATACTGTAGATCTTGGCCATCGTTGTTGTCGATAGGCCTTTGCCCTTGTTGTCCCTTTGGAACTGATTCCAAGGGTTTGGAAGTTTGCTCTCCTTTGGAGCTACATTGGAAGAAGCCGCATCAGGCTGCCGTCGTTCCACAGCAGCAGCAAAAACTTCACCAGAGCCACTGCTCCCCGTTGATTCCAAGGCCTCACCACGCAGCATTAAGCCCGAACTCGGCATCGAAGAAGGTGTATCGCCCTGCCGCTTTGAGCCCGAACGTGGCAAAGAGGAAGACATGTTGCCCCGCTGTCGCAAGCCCGATTGTGGCAAAGATGAAGATGTATCGCCCTGCTGTTGCGAGCCCGATCGTGGCATAGATGAAGACGTATCGCCCTGCTGTTGCGAGCCCGATCGTGGCATAGATGAAGGCCAATGAAGGCGTGTCGCCCTGCAAGCCCGAACCCGATGTCATAGAAGACACCTCATGAATCACATTGCCGAGATCCTGACTGTAGCCTGATATACTCACAGAGGTCGAACCCCTCTTTGATGTATACCCTTCAGAGCACTGGATCTTCACCGAAGCCCCCTCTATATTGACTCCTTATCCACGTTCGGATCTTGGCGTCTATCCTCCTCCTGATGCGAAGACCTCCACAATAAAAGGAGGCAGCGTTTGGCACCGCTAACCATAAGCTGTCCCGTGTAGATTGCACCCACGGCCATCAAGATCGCACCACAAGCCCAAATGGCTTGAGAGTTGGTGTCACCATCGTCCTCGTAGACGGAATCAGTTCCAGAGAGCAGCAAGCTCCCAGCCATCAAAGCCATAACGGCTGCGCTCCTTTGATCCACACCTTCACTTGCAGAACTTTCTTGGTCACGGTGCATGGCCATACCCAAGTCAGCCGGCCATGAACGCCTTGAAACTCTGGCCCAACACCGGCTTCGTCAAGCCGTCCGCCACTAGCTCCTTGCCGCTCAAATGCAGCAATCGCCATAGGGTTCGAGGAGCACGACCTTCAAGAGCTTCACGAAGGTACGCCGCCCTGATCTTCAAGTGGCGTGTCCGCCAGGAAGGGTTGCTCGTTCCATGGGCCAGTCCAATCGCAGCAACGTTGTCCCCGTAGAGAACTCTTTCGAATTCGCTGGACCACCATCGTTCTGGTACCTCAAGGCACTGATGGTGCGGCAGGGCGGCCCACCGATGATCGCTTTCACATGGCCAGAAGCGCACAACGTCAAAAAGTACGCAAAGGTGTTTTTGTCGTGGAGATCAGCTGGAACTGCACCATCAATGTCCACGCAGAGCACCTCTGTCGTCCTGGTGGAGCATTGACGCTCCCAAAATCGCTGATCAGGGCCAGAAATGGCCAGAAAAGATGTGGAGGATGATGTTCCGTGCTCGTTGAACTTTTCGTCGTTTGTGCCGGTTCCAAGGAAGTCGCGCACCAAAGTTCTCAGACTTCACTTGTCAAGTCGTGGAATCACTCCCATCGCCACATCATCCGGCAGATTTGGAAACATCTCCTTCACCTTCAGCGTCATGGCGATCTCCAAGTCCAAAGTGCTCTTGTCGACCATCGACTCATCGGCCATCAAGGCCTTCACAATCGCCAGCTTCCGGCACTGATGTACTTGAAAACCTTCAAGCCAGCGCATCAACTTTTGGCCTTCTTCTCGTGATACCATAGGGCACCCATTTCGAACTTCCAGGAATTTCTCTCCCTTCATCATCTTTGAAGCGGCACTGACTGCCAGTCCATTCCAACGAAAAGTCCAAATCAGCAAGTCCACCCATAGGAATGATCCGGGCATTCGTTGTTGCAGGGCTGCTCAAAAGGATCTTGGTGCCTTTCTTCAGCCTGAATTGGTCAGTGCTGTCCTCTGCAAGTTGGACAGTTGTTGTTAGCCCCAACTGCCATTCTTGATCATCTTTGGCTGGTCGAAGAGCATGAGTTGCCCCACTGTCCAGGAGCATGAAGTCGTCCTCAGCGTTTTCCCAGCCACTCAGGTGCATCACCTTCAACTTCGGTGTAGGACCTCGCAAGGTCTTCAGGAGTTGGGTGGCTTCATGAAGAAGTTCTGCAGTCTTCTCCGTTTTTCCAGCTTCTCCTCCACCATTTCAACCTCCATCTACACTGTCGCCAGTTGAACCTGTAGATGATTTAACTACATCATTCGAGGCCCCAGCTGTTGCACTTCCATCATCAGCAGTTGTAGTAGAGGAAGTCTCCTTCTGGTTGGTGTTCTGGGCGGTTTTGACAGCTGCAGCACCCGCTTTGCCACCGATTGTTGATGTTGGCGCATTTGAAGTTGAAGTTGAGCTTCCACCATGATCTCCTCTTCCTCCCCCTGAGCCAGTCGGCTCACCTTGCTTGCCCTTTGTCCCAGAGCGCAGTTTACATTCGCTCTTTCGGTGATCTTTTCCTCCACAAAGTAGGCACTGGGACGCCTTGTCATCCACATTCTCCCAAGAGTGAAGCAATTTGCAGGCACGGCCAGCACGACAACCTGCATCAGAGCGGAAGTATTTGCATGGTCGCTCTGAAAGAGGATTGGTTTTGTTCTTGTCGGAGGTGCTGCCACGAGGTGGAATTTTTCATCACCATCAAGCACCTTCAGTTTCAGTGGAGTTGAAGGCGTAGGGATCGAAGCCGTTTGGAGCAAAGAAAGGGTCCCCGCTTCGGCCAACAAGCATTGTGAAAAGGCCCACAAGTTTCGGTGAGAAGGTTGCTGATCAAGCTGAAGTTGCATCCGACTCTGTGACAGCCTAAATGCTGCCTGTGGATCCAGCGTCCCCGCAAGAGGAGCACCAAGAGCTTTCAGGAGCAGTACGCCATCTGGCAAGGTGGCATTGACCTCTTCCGCACGTCCAAAATCACGTCGCCAGTTGCGCAAGCTTGCAGCCAGATCTTGCACACTTGATGCTTTGGGAATTGAAGTCAGCTGCTGAAAGTAGAATCTGCTTCTCCCCTGTGCTACCCGGTTGAAACCGGACAAGCAGCCGATACAAGATGGCCGTCGACGACAAAGCCCTTTCCGTCACCAAAGCCTGCTGCTCCGTCTCCGGGATGGCCTTCAGCAACATCTGAATGCCTCGCTGTTCAGTTCGAGAGAATTGATGTTCCCTCAGCGAGTCAGGCAGCTTGGGCTGGATCTGAGTGCGCTGCAAGGGGCTGCTATCTTTCCACTGCTCATAGTAGCATTTGGCTTCTCGCAAGGTGTTTTCCCACCACCATCCAGCAACTCCTGAGATGTCTTTCATGACCAGAGCGATCAAGTGAAGCCAATTGCCAAATTGCAAAGGGCTAGAGTTCTGCGGTAGATCTGGCAGCTCTCCCTTGGTGTTCATTCCACCCGCATTCTCAGCCCAGGGAGAAAATGAGCTCCCCTTTTGGATTCCATCTCCGTTTCCACCTCCCCCCACACCATGCCGAGGTTGGTGGCAAAAATCTTGATGTCCACATCGTGCCTGCAAGCCCGACCTCCGTCAAAACCTCCACCGTGCTCTGCAAAAGCCCGAGCGCGTCCGAGATGTTCACCGTGCTCAGTCGGAGCCCGACCTTGGCCATAAAGATCACCACGGTGCAAAAAGGCCCGATCGTCAGGACGTAGATCTCCATGCTCAAACGGAGCCCGATCATGTGCAAAAAGATCACCATGCATGCTCGAAGCCCGATTGCCTCGTTGATGATCATGCGCAACTGCAAAGGCCCGATCTTGAAGGGAAATGTCACCACATCCACCAGTCGCAGCCCGATCAAGAAGAGATACATCTCCACTGCCACCAATTGCAGCCCGAGCTTGAGGAGATATTTCACCGCGCCCACCAAACGCAATCCGACCATGAAGGGCATCTTCACCACATCCACCAGATGCAGCCCGAGCTTGAAGTGAAGCTTCTCCACATCCACCAGATGCGCTTCGACGGTTTCCAGTCGCTGCATTGGCATGACCCGTAAGGTTGGATTGAATCTTACCATCAATATCAAACCCAGAATTCCAGTATGGAGATTGTTGAACTTGGGGTGGTATTGCAACTCTATCCAAGGCCACCTTAAGTGATCGAACTTCACGTTCCAACCACATCTGTTTTGCCTCTCGTGCCGGGAGTACACCATCCCTTTCACCCACAGGTTTCCATGAAGCATCACCATTTTTGGCTTTGGGTTTTGATTCACAGGTATCATAGAGATCCAAACCATCCTCAGGAGGCCCACTGACAAAACTGGACTGTCGCAGTTGATTCTCCCCCGTTTCCACTGCATCCTCTACAAAGGGAATTGGTGGTACTGGCGGAAGAGCATGTTCAGGAGGAGGTCCATCAGGGACACGTGTTCCATTGGGTGTGTATTTCCCAGGAAGTTTTTGGTGTTGAAACTCAGGACTAACTGCCATGTCACGTCCTCTACCCCGAGGTGTCCTACTACCATCTCTACCTTGACGTCCATTGTGAACACGACCATGTGGAGCATGCGAATCCCCAGATGATGTTCCACCAATAGCAGACCATGGTGAGGAACTTACCCAAGACTTCTCTAGTTGGTTCCTAAGTGCCGCTACTTCGCTCAGTAGCCTCGAATTTTGATCCCGCAGGAAAGTCACCAGTTCACCCTCCAGAGCACGCTGAAGCTCATCTGTAGAACCCTGGTTTTTCACTACCTTTTGGGGATTGACTGGACCCATTGATTGCATCCCACCAGCTCCGTCCGGCATCGCCCCTTCCATCCTCTTGTCATCAGAGCTGCCCACTGCTGATCGATGAGGCTTCAGCGCATCAGCCAAGCCACCACCTCGACCCTTTCCAGTAGGCCCTGCTGACATGTGAAAAGGTTGCGATTCCATCCCAGATTGCAGGTGGTCATTCATGGCCATACCGTCTCCCCTATTTCCAAAAGGTAAACTTGTGGGTCTTGCAGCTTCTAACTCACACTCCGCTTGGGTCTTCTCCGAATACCAAGGATTGCCCAGGTTCAGGGATCGGCTCACCACCGGCAACGACTGAGCTCGAATCCCCCCAGCATCCATGATTACAGAACCCAGTGGTGAACGCAATTTGGGCTCATAACCCTCAAAAGGGATCACGCTATGTTTTCACTTGGGCAAAAAAAAGTGCCTGTAGATAGAGGGTTGACCATGTCCTGTCTTCGGAACAGGAAAGGTTTCCTGTAGATTTTTCCTTAAACCAATCCATTGAATAAAATGTTCATACGTATTGTTCGTATAGTTTCTTGCAAGAGAAACCTGACACGAAAATCCTGATGCCGGCAGGCAGAACCACCTGTAGCAATCGACTCTGAATAAACTTCGCTACGGGGCGCGCTGGGATCATACAGCTTTTTTGTTGCCAAAAAAAAACCGCATACTGTAAATGCAGGCAGGCAGGTACGGCAACTTCAACCCCACCAAAACAACGGTTTCCAAATGAGCTGCCAATGATGTTTGAACACCAACCTTGAAACTGCCAAACAAGTTGCCAATGTCTGGATGCTAGAAAAATCATATCATTCCGTGATGCACAATAATAAGGCAGTTGCACAAACAGAGTGTGAGATCTGAGCATGTCTGAAAATCTGGTTTGCAAGAATTGCATTGCCGTTTTATGTTTGAATAAATGAACCCCATCAATGGACCCTGGTTCGTTTGGAATTATTGAATGCAATTGGGATGGGCCTTTATTCAATAGAGGAATGAATCATTCAAACGGCGGGCTTTCAACAAACACACGCACAGACACACACATTATATATATACAATATAAACAAAAAAAGTAAATAAATAAATAATATATAAGTAAGATATAAATAGAACTATTATAAATAAATAATTGTATATATTTACAAACAAATGAATAGTGATCATAAACTAGATATAATTGATATGGTAAATGTTCAATCCTCATTTTGAGAAAAACAATTGGAATATTGCAAGCAAACACAGTTTTTCCAATTTTCACGTCCCTGTTAAAATCATTTTTAGACCTGGGTCTGGACAAACATTGAAAAAACAACAAAATCATAAACACAACAAAACAAATGGAAAAACAAAAAAACAATAGAATATGTCGTCAAATAAGGTAGATGGATTTTTTCTGCGAAAAATTGAGAACACACACCACAAACAGACCCCACCGCAGCAGATTTCATATTGTGCTTAACTTTGCCCGCGGGGCTCCAGAAATACAAATCCATATTCTATGTACCTATTCACGCAAGGTATGAACCGGTTCTGTAACGGTAAATGCATTACGGAGAACATCACTCGTGGGGGGGACCCTTTGTGACCAAAAGGAGGTGCTTTTTATTAAAAAAAAAACGTAGTGAGAAATCGATCAGTTTTAGGGAGCCTGACCATTACGAGTTTTAGATGAGAAACCATTTGACTACTTGTTTAAACACATAAATAAATATGTTTGACGCGATCCTCCATATTTTGAAGTGTTTGTTTGGGTCACTTTGAGCTAAATTATTCCGTCTACCCCTCAAAGCAATATTCCAACTACTTGTTTTCTGAATGTTCAGATGGGGTCTAATTTGGTCTAAAAATTTCAACTACTTTCATTTTTTGATCGGGCCAAAATCCAACATAAATCCCACCACCCTCCAATTTTATATTCTATCTACTGTAGGATCGATCTATATATATAATTATATATTATATTATATATATATAAATAATCATTCTCAATAGCATATTTATCAATTACACTATATATATACATATTAAATTATATCTCATATTTTATATATTATATATTATAAGTTATATATTGTATAATATAATATATATTTTATGATATATTATATATTCTATGATATATTATATATTATATATTATATTATTTATATTATATATATATATGTAAGACCCTTAGCGTGTATGTAAGGTAACCCCCTTTTGACCCAACCATCTGATGAATATGTCCAAAAGGTAGGTTTCAGGGGGAGGTACCATATATTTGATGTGCGCATATAACTTACAAATACATATTCATATTCATTTCTGTCTATCTCAATGCCACCAACCTTTCCTGGTCACCTTGACCTGGGCACCTGGCCCCCCTGTCATCCGCTTTCAGCGACAGATGCGGCAGCTTTTGAAGTTTCCACGTCAGATGATGCTCGTCCTCCGCCAGGTGCATGGTGACGATTCGCAGGCGCCCTTTGATGCGTCGGCAAGCAATACGACCTGAGACGAAAGGGTGGGTTGGGGCTGACTTTCTGGAATTTCTTCGATCTTTTTGTGGTGACTTTTTTGAACAAACATGTTTCCCATGCAAAGCTGTGCTGGAATATAGATATAGACGTTTGAAAAAGAACTTGATAGAACTTGCCATTCAATCCTCCAGCATCCTTCAGCTTTCCAGACAGCTATGCTGGATCTTGAGTGCCAAGGCGCCCTTTTTGCAAGGGATCCCCACCCCCCAAAAAGAATCCCCAGAAAGCTTCCCCAAAGGGTGGATTTGCCATTGACAAGCCAATTAATCACCATGAATCACCATGAATCACCCCTATAAAATCACCGTCCCAGATTTTGTTGGCCCAAGATGGCCCAAGTTCATGTGGAAGGAGCCTCCACACCTCTCAGGCACCACAGCGAAATCCTCTGGATCAGGTTCTCCCTGAGGGCTGGTGATGACGTTGTACCAAAAGGATGTGAGATTCCTGGGCCCCAGCGAGGTCGGGCGCAGCGAAAACCGGAGGGTGACACGGTGCCAGGTGAAACGGTGCCGGGCTCCGTTGCGGAGCGCCGCCGAGCGTCGCTGGAATTCATCCCAAAGGCCTATTGCCTAAACCCTTCCAAACCATAAACACCAGGAATAATTTTGAATATAAGGAAGGAACCTAGTCATTAGGGTGCGAAGCTTCCCCCCAATACAAATTCAAAAGGACAAAATAAGAAACACATTTTTCTCTATGTCAAAATTGATTAGACTCGATCTTTAAAAAAAATTCTGGTTGAAATATTGTTCGGGGAGATGTCCCGCATGTGGCGCCGTGAATGGGGAAGGGAAGGTGGTGAGCCAAGCCCCCTGAGATGATAGATAATAGTAATACTAATCTGAGATCTTTTATACGAATTTCCAATATTTGATGACAATGAAGTACAAAAAAGATAAAACATATTATTATAAAATATTGGAATGGAGAGAGCAATAATGAGATGAACGACTAACAAGAAAAATAAGAACAATAACATATCTTGCATCTTATTATGTACTGTTCTTTCATTTCTTTACCAATTACGGTATCTTTTTTATCTTTACAGGTTTCTTCACTCCTCGGGAACGAAGCCCACCCTGCCTTTTTTGGCAGCTGGAGGGTGCCCCAGGTGCCGTTCATGATCATCATTGACTGGTGGGTGGTTTTAACCATCTTGAAAAATATGAAAGTCAATGGGAAGAATTATCCCATAGATGATGGAAAATAAAACATGTTCCAAACCACCAACCAGTTGATATCATCTTTGTTTGTTGCTTTTTTCTCTCTACTCTCTACTTATCATCTTTACATCCTTTGCCCTTAGAATCTTGGTCCGAAACCAAGGTGCCAATGCTCCACTCCAAAGGTACGACAGCTTGAACTCTCTCCATGGGCGCAGTTGTAGTGGATGTGCTGCCTCTCGCAGAAAAATCATGGCGAATCTCAGAAAAAAAAACCATTGGATGCCATTGGACCATGGGCCTTTGCTGGAATTTGGAGGTGAAAGCCTGGACAAAAAATACGTGACTGTAATTTTTGTCCTAGAGCCTCAATAAATGACCCTAGAAGACTTTCATAGTTCATATACTTCGTGGCCATCTTTGATGTCTGAAGTATGCGGGTCATCAACATCATCGCGCACATTTTTGATAACAGCAGCCATCAAGAAATCAAAATACGTTGATCTGCTGTCAGTATCACCAATGTTTATGGCAGCATTCGTGAGAACGTCATCAGAAATGTAGTAAACCCATGTAAGCTCATGAAGGCCGTTCCACCAATCACTTACAACGTCACGAAAACCCAACAAGAAACCCCCGTTGGGGATGGTTTGTTCTTGAGTTTACCCCATTCATTCCCTCTTGGGGAGAATTTAGGCCATTTAGATTTCCAGCCAGCAATTTCCGCGCAACGCGCAATGTGCAGCTCAGTCTCCAATCATCTTCATTTTCGGAGAACAGCAGGTCCTGCGCAGGCTAAGATGAGCTGAGCCCTTGGGGCGCTTGGGATCTGATTGGTGGCGCCTCTAAATCCATGGAGTCAGGATCCCCCAAAACCAATTCTTCCAGTCGTTTGTCAGGTGCGCCGGGAACTCCTTGGATGCGATCAGTGGCATCTGGGAGAAGTGGCGATTTTTGTCCGCAAAAGCTAGACAGCGACCTACAATGTCGAAGCACGTTTTGAACACGTTCTCAGGGTTCCGTCAGTGAATATCTATCACGACGATGTCAACTTTCCGTGTCTGTTGACCAATTTGTTCAAGAAAATCTCGAGATGATGTGTGGCGGAAGGCTATGGAACCAAAGCTGCTGACTCTGCTGATGTGAGCTGACTGACAACACTTAACTTCATCATTTCTCATGTGTTCTTTGATATTTCTTGTCCTTGTTTTCTGGTGAATTCCCGGTATTTTCGATTTTTTTCAATCAGGATTGTACATTCTTTACAATATTTGACAATTCCGTTAGCTTAAATTGGCCCCCAAAGATCCCTGCATGGTGGATCCATCACGTCTGCTTTTCTGCCAGAGGCCTCAATACATCACCGAAATCCCATGGTTCATCAGCAGTGTTCCCTCTGATATGGTCTGATGGGTGCACCCCATTTGAAGGTACCACACCCAAATCTGCATGGCTATGTATATATATATATATACTGATATATATATAACCTATATCTATATCCATATCTACATATATATATATTAATATAATATATATATATAATATATAATATATATATATATATGCCCCGTTAAATCCCATAACATCTCCCATCGTATATATCCCATGTTTCATCTGGGTCCCCCCCAAAAAAGAGCCGTGCAGCTGAGCCAGCTGTTAATTCTGCTCCACCCGCTTCAACCGAGAGACGTGGAATGGACACCCCGCAGTTTCCATCTGGTTGACCTGCGAAAAAAAGGGCATCATAGGGCCAGTCGTCAGGGCATGAAGGAATCTCATGTCCCAAGACAGTGACATAGATTGACATAGAGGTTTCCTAAAATAGGGGTACCCCCAAATCATCCATTTTAATAGGATTTACCCTTATAAACCATCCATTTGGGGTAGCCATATTTATGGAAACCCCCACTAATAGTGATTTGGGTTCCGATATCATCAGACCACGGCGATCCGATTTCAAGCCCAGAAAATGCGCGGCCCTACCTGAAGCCAAAGGAAACCACAACGAAAGCACTGAAAGCTGGCGACAGATGGTCATGGCCATCTGCCATAGCCGAGGCTTTTGGCACTCGAAGTGCGGGAGAGGAGGCTCAAGGGCTGGGCTCAAGTGATTGGGCATTGTTTGGACATATCTTTCTAATTTTCTAATGGTTTTTCATGGGAAAAAAACTGCGAATGGTGGGAATTTTGAGTTCTACATCCTCCACATGCTATGTGATAGTTGGAAGATGTTGGAAGCATCTCTATCGCAGTGTCAGCATGTATTGGCTTAAACGTGCCAAATGGCCAATTTCGAGCCATTCCAACACCTTTCTAAACCACCCATCTTGCAGCTTGAACCGGTCATGACCGCTTTCAAAAGCCTGTCCAAACTCTGCCATGCAGATCCTGTGCAGCTGGAGCTAGCAGCTTTTCCTTCTTGCCGTCGGGCAGGTATGTAGTTCAGATGTTGCGGATGCCACATTTGGCATCTCTGTGAGGCCGAAAAACTTCACACAGAAGGTGGGGCTCTGGTTCCTACATTGAAGCTGTACGGCTTGGACATGGATGTGGATGATATGGATGATATGGATGGATGTCATTGGAGATGGAGTTCAACTAGGCTGAAAGCTGCCTTTGCCACTATCAACACCCCAACATCCAGCCCCAATATGTTTTCGTCCTCAATCAGAACCGGTCAGAACCGGTTGTTTCCGCGCTGTCAGAACCTCTGGTTTTGACATGGCGTGTGGCGACTTTTTGGATCGCCCTATGTACAAGGCCTGGGGAGACTGCACCTTGTGGTCAGCCATCCGCTCAGTCATGCAACTGAGATGAAAATCTCCGCACAAATTCGGCAGAAACTGCGTGGCAGAAACTGGCTTCGGCTCTTCCATTTGCCTTATGTCTTAATTTGGTGCCTGGGCTTTTGGTGTGGTCCCAATCTGGCAGTGTGTTGGTTCCATGGGCTATTTCAGGTCGAGCTGGAGCCTCTGGTTGCAGTATTTGGAAAATAGTAAGTCGCCTCATTCTGTTAGGCAGGAACGTTGGAACAAGTGTTTTCACATCTGCCCCGACAACATGAAGTTCTTTCATGGGCCGTTGTGCTTTAGCCACTTCTGATGTCAAGCTTGCAAGGGGCAAATGCGTAAATAAGTTAAAAGTCTCACATGGAAAACGACTTTCAAAGAATTGTTCTGGTTCACCGGTCAATCTCAAGCGCTCGCAATGAGCCAAATTACTGCACCTGTGACTCAGTCTTGATGCACTCTATCGCCATCATGTAGTTTCCATTGGTGTCCATCGCATCTTCGCATCATTTTCGGTGTGAAGTGCATCAATCTTGGAGGCTGTGTGCTCCATGTAAAGTTGACCCGCCGCACTGAACTTGCCAACATATCCCGTCAAAAATTCACATGATTAGATCTTGACTCACCTTTATTAATCACAGCAAGTGACAGCAAGTCTCAATTTACAGGTTCTTCTACCCCAAAAAACTGCTAAAAAATCTTAAAGGAAACGCACTGAAACACAAATCAAACAAACCAATCCTTCTTTTGGGGGACATGGCAACGTGGCAACTGGAGGCAGACTGACACGGTCAGACTGTCAGACTCCAGGTCACCTTGTTCAGCTTGGTCAGCTTGGCGGTCCTGGTACCAGGAGACATCAGAAATTCGCAGCATTTTTTTGGACGTACGTTGCACGTGACAAACTCTTAAAATCTCGCAGCTCTGCTGAGCAAAGACTTCTGGTGCCGTGCAAAGCCCAGCTTTTTGCAACTTCTTGATAAACAACAAAAACTGTTTCAAGGTTTCTTGGGATGCTACATGGTGGCCATTCTGAGCCATTTTTGTGGCACTTAAGACTTAGCTATACTTAGCTTGTGTGGTTGAACTTGTGTGATCTTGTAGTGCCCTAGGAATCCACGCAAAGCCTGCCAAGTCTGGATTCGATTGGCCTTGCAAACTTGCAGCTTATGGTGGAATTGGTGGAATCACCCCTTCAATGTCCTCCAGTGCCCCCAACTCCGGATCATTCGGACCACAAAAAGAAGTTGCAGATCTGCTGGCACTTCACCCCACCGACTGAACTCGCAATCTGCTCACAGACTGTGGCCATTCGAGCCGCACTTTGACCGTGGCCTTCAGCCCGGCCGGGAAAAGGGTTCGCCCCATCGTTGTCTTCAGGGCTGATGGTGATGCTTGGTGGTTGTCACTCGGAGTTGGTGGCTATTCATGATTCATAGCCATGGAAAATGGTCCATTTATAATTTTTAGATGGTTTACCTATTAAAAATGGTGATTTTCCAGTTCGCTATGTTGAATAGTCAGAGGGTACATGCTATTTCTTGATCGTTGCTAGTGGCTGCTATTGCTGCTTCTGTTTCTGCTGTGCCGGCTGCTGCTGGCGCTGGTCATATATATATATATATATTCCATTAATCATTGATGTTCCATGAATATCTCACAACATATCACCATAACCTGGTGGGTTTTGTGGTTGGATGGTTGTGGCAGTGTTGGTTTCCATCGTGCTTCCCCTTCACGCCTGGCAAAGCGCTTAGCCACAGTGGAGCTCTTCCTTTGGTCTGTGAGCGGTGACGATGCGACAGCAGCGGTTCACACGTGTGCCTGAGGCTGCTGTTAGTTGCCCCGTGTTGGAGTCCCCCAGGGAGTGTGGAATATGCCGAAGCAAGGGCAGGTGAGGCTATGAAATCAAATTCCCAGAAAACATTGCCTTAAAAGAACAACAAAATTCTTTATTGCTAATATCTGCATGTTTAGTGCTGGAAGGGTAGCTATCTGAGATCCAAACAATTGGCCATGAGGGCTGCCTTAGAGAGCCATCTGAATGGCCTGAAAACTTACTGCCAGGACATCTTCTTAGGATAATTATGTGTCCCAGTTGGCACATGGTTTCACAATCCTGGTTGCTCTGCCCAGTAGTGTTGGCTGCTGCTTGCCCCAGTGATGTATGGTTCACCAAAGAAAAACCTGGTGCTGTATTGACCCATCATATCATCATCAAATATGGGCATTTCATGACATTTTGCTTAATCATCAAATTCCCCAAAAAATGTGTCATCGGGCGCCCCATGTTCAAACACCCCTCCCACCGGAGAGCTTTTACATCACCATGATTATGGATAAATTACACCATGAAATAATTGTGTATATATAATATAGATAATTATATATATAATATATATATATGTGTAACACCCAGAAGTTGATATAAAAGTAATGGGATATAGAATGAACTACAGTAAGTGGACTGGCCAACCTGAAATTCGTTGGGCCATAAAATGGGATGCAGTAGTTACCCCTAAGCGTCAGTAGAGGAGTGACTTAGCGACGTGGGTCATTACCAAAACTATCCGGATATGTCTAATTGTCGCTAATTGTTGCTGATATAGTATATACACATATAGCAAGCCCCAAAAAGATAGAAAAATTAGACACCTGAGCCATTCTGAAAACCTTCAGTCACTCCCTATGTCGTATCATTTTGGGTACGCCAAAGTTTCCGCCATGCTTACGCGCGTAGAGTTTTTCCTTACGCGCAGCAAATTGAGGAAACCCTTACGCGAAGATACGCGAAGTCCTTACGCGGCCTTACGCAAGTGAGGGTTTTGCTTACGCCAAACGCGTTATGACAAGGCCCTTACTGAACATGTAAAGGGAGGTTTTTAGAGCGGCTCACCTGGAACTATGGGATCAATATCATCTAAACCATCCTGGTGGCACACAAAAAAGTCAGCATCTTTTTGGGGCTTACGAAATATATCTCACTTCCATGCGTATATCTCATGTAATATATCCCGAGAATAACACGTTGGTGGGATATACCCCATTCATATCAGTAAGAATACTCCCACTGATACAACACGCACTGGGACAAGATAACAATATCACCGCAATATCACCCAATCATATTGCATAAATAATCAAACCATATATAACACTAAAATGAAGAATAAGAATATCCCAATCCTATCCCAATGATCATAACCTGGCTATTGACAATTGCTCGTTTTTGGGAACGGTGTATTATCATGTTGATCATCTATAAATGGTGCATTCCATAGCTATATCAAATGACCAAAGGGTAGAGTTTTATTTAAAAAAACGTACATAGTATATCACAACATCGACAATATCCCAATCATCTCCCACTGATATCAGCTACAGTATGTAATATATACTAACAGTTCGATGTGGAAAAGCCACCATGAATGTAGATCATTTGGAAGGGGAAACCACATGAAACCACGGGATAACCATGGGTTTTTTTACCATTCGATCAGCCACCAGGGAAATCATTGGTCTCCCAGATCTATATCACACTTTTTCTGGTTGGTGGTACTAGTTTCAACCCCTCTGAAAACTATGAAAGTCAGTTGGGATGAGGACATTCCCAATATATGGAAAGTCATAAAATTCATGTTCCAAACCATCCATCAGTATATCACACTTTTTTCCCAGTCAGGTTATGACCCTGACCTGTGGCTGACCTGTTCCTGGGCCCCTGGGCCCCTGGGCCCTGGGCCCCTGGGCCTCTGGGCCAGAGCTACTGCTGATGGCGCCACACGCAGTTCGAGGTGACAGCCTCGACTGGTCGCGATGGGAAAATCCTCCATCTTTATGAAGGTCTTAATGGAAACATCCATTCGACATGGAGGGTTTAATATGTTTAAATATGGGAAATTCCACTGATAAAAGTCAAATATCATGACTGGTTACCATATTCTTTATCAATCTGAACCTTCTTAATTAATTCTGTATCAGCCCTGATCTGGGCAGTATATGTGAGGGAAAACCATATGACCCCGCTGAAGTTTCATAGAATGATGCCATGTGGGTCATATGACATATGGGGGAGGGGTTCCACTTACTTCCACAGTTTGATTATCTTAGCAGGACAAAACATATCTATATTCTATATAGTATTGCCATGGGGGTTTGTATGAAGCTGACCAGATTTGGACCTTTTTTTGGATTTACCACGCTGAAAATCCAAACAAAGTATGAGATCAAAACCAATAATTCCACAAAATGTGTGGTTGCAACATCTTCTTCAGCTGCCGGCATTTGGTTTGGCTACCCGTTTCTACCCGCTGTGAAAACTGCCCATTGAGCTTCTGGCAGGAATCTGCTGAGCTATCGCCGGCATACGGATGCGCTGCCAAAATTTGTGTCTACCCCAGGGCGGGCCGCGGAAGTTGTGGCACTGGATCGGCTGTAAATATATGGAAATTCACTGAATTTCAAAGGAGGTCCGAAGTCAAACATGGACTACTTCCTATGCTTGATATATGTGAATAATTATTCATCAACATACATCATCCTATTCACAACAATTTGATGATTTGACCTCAGCCAAATTCCACCCAAATCTGAGGCTCAGTGAGTTCAATGGTTGATACATTGATACGTGTCACAGCTCTGAAAACAGTGTTGAAACCTAGCGGTTTCAAAAAGGCAAGGCAGTCATTATGTTCCCTCGGAATCTTAGGGGTTGGAGCCCAGATTCTAAAGAGGATGGTTCCAATGTCATCCAAAATCACATAGTACACCTTTGCCACGGCAAAATGGGAGAGCAGTGCCAAACCCACCTACTTCCACGTCAAATCTATTCAAATCCCATGTGCCATTATCATGGCCAATCTTACATTCAAAAAAAAAGAAGAAAAAAACAACATATTGAAACCGATTGAAACCCCCCCTCCCCCCAAAAAAAACGAAGAAACCAACATACAATATATATGGCCAAAAAACAAACATATTGAACCCATTTGAACCCTACGGCTCCAACGACCTTCAGCTTTTTGGGGGGCTCCGTTGATCATCGTTGATCCGCCAACTTCCACGACGTGAAGCCACGACGTGACCCCGCACCGGAAAGGGCTTGCCGAATGACCGCCGCAGCGACCAGGCACAAAGGCGAATTGGCCAACAGCGACACCCCAAGTTTCGCGGCTCAGACCCAAAGGATTGGAAAGAACAGCTGGTTAAAAAAATATTACACACGTGTTTTCGAGTTTTTTAGTAGCTTGAAATGGGTTTGGGAATGATTTTACGGCAACACATCAACATGTTCATGGACAAAAGTGGCGCAACCAATAGGCGTAAAACTGGCGTAAAACTGCGTAAAACCAACTCTTCACAGGAATTTTGGCGCAAGAAATGATGCAGAAAAGCGCAGTTGTGTTAACAGAAGGGATGCCTGGCTTTCCAGGTAAATGGTTTGATAGTTTCTAATGGTTGTAACTGGTTTTACTGGTTTTCAGAGGTTGCCAATGGTGTTAAGGTGGTCGAAATTGTGTTGGGTCTAATATTTATTCTTTATGTGTTTACTGTTTTACCGGAGTTGTGAGGGATTATATATATAATATAATTGTATGTATATACATATACATAATTATATATATATTATATTTAACGAAGGGTGATTTACCAGCCAATTTCAAAAGGCTTTGCTGGCCCCAGCAAACCGCTGGCAAAGCTACGTGAATTTAAAAGGTTCTGAAGAAGTTCTGCACGTTATTTTTTTAGTTCTTGTAAGTCACACGCCATATCCATCTATATCCTCCATATGTTGCCTAGCCCTAGCTGCTAAAAAGCGCTCCAAACACCTTCTCAAATTATGTTTGGACCCCCAAAATCGTGACGAAATACTTTCTCAGAAGGTCGAGCTGCAACTGTGGGGTGGAAGAATGTAGAAGTTGTATCATCTTTTAACATGTTTAACTTTTAGCAATTTTTCTCATGTTTTACCTCCATGATTCTCTATGTTTTCTTGGTCAAAAAGCCAATGTCAGTCTCAAGATGAGCTAAGCAAGGTCTGGGCCATCGAGGGGTCGGCTGGTCTGCGGGACACGCCAAGCAAACTTTCTCGCATCCCAGCGGACTGTCGCTATAGACTTCACCTTTGTGGGGTGCTTAGCACCACAATAAGCACCAAACTTGGTGTCAGATATGTTATGAAAATTCATGACATATGGAAAAATCATCTGAACCACTCCCAACATGACCCAACTGCATCATTGTCATCATTTGCTTGGCAGCATCAGCATTCGGGCTCGCTTACGAATGCCCAGGAGGTATGCGTCGCGGGACATCTGTGCCAAAATTGAGCTCGACGCCCTCAAAGGGCTAAGGGTCATCGTGTTTTTTTGGTCATTGCTGTGGCATATCCATCCGTTGCAGCTGTGCCTAGCATCATCTAGGGAATTCGACGACATGCTGACCCAGCCCAGCATGGCCGTTGAAAAAAGGCCAAGTCAGTGGAAACGGCCAGTCTGACGTGTCTGCCGGTCCCTGGCAGATGAAGCAAAATTAACAACTGCTTGTAGCTGCGAATGTAGGAGGCTAATGATGGAACATTCAGTGCCATTCAGTGCCTTTCCAAAACAATGGGAAAGGCCCATTCCCTGAGAATGTCTTCCAAAACAGAATGCCACAAAGTTAGACATACATAGGACAGAATTCCAGACTCTAACTCTAGTCTCTTTTGTCGATGAAACTGACATTTCACAGGATAACCCAAAAGGGACTCCCACCTAAATAAGCCCAGAACTACTGCAGGGTTTCTGAAGGGGTGCTGAGGAGAACGCAGGGAAATGATTGTCCTTGACCTGCAGCCCACCCACATATGAGAAGGGCCCAAACTCACTGAACTCAAATCATTCATTGCATATGTTGCGTATGCCAACCTGGCTATGGATCAAAATCTATGATATATATACACGCACACACACACATATATATATACATACACCATATCCAGGGGATGAACATCCATAAATCCAAGCCGTTTTGATGTGGTCAGAATGGGGATTCCACGGGTTTTGACCCAGATCCAAAAAATGATGAGATGATGGTCAAAGTCTCTCGCTTTATCACCGAATCGTGCGTGGTGTCATGTTTCCACTGTGAATTCACGTGATTTGCATGGCACCCTTCCACGCCGAAAGCTGGTCTCCCGGCCGCACTCTTCGCCAGTTGTGGTTATTAGTAGTGACAAATCAGACTAAGACCCGGCAAAATCTGCACGTGTGAAAGCGGCGGATGGATTATCGGATTTTCCAACTGGATATTGCTGTATAAAGCAATTTTGGGGGATCTACATCAAGTTTCTGGGTCTAAACAAGGCGTGGATAGGTCTGCGCTCGGATTTTGCAAGCTTTCATTAGCTTTGCAGCGGGACTTCTTACCTGGGCTGGGCTCTGGCAGGGTCTCTTCAGAAACTGCAGCTGTAAGGGTGATGCCAAGTTGCAAAAGGGGGCATACAATGGTACGCCCATCACCAACCTGCGAAGAACTTTGAATTTTCGGTCAGTTTCCCGTGAACAAAAACATATCCAAAGATATCCAAAGCTTCCAAATCCCAACCCCCAAATCCTTCGAGAAAATACGAGGTTTCTGCAATAGTGTTTGGGTTTGAAATGCTTTCTGACATGCCGGCATTGCTGCCTTGCACTTTATCCTTCATCATCTGCTTGCAATGGTACCCCAACTTCCAACAGGCCTCAGCTTCAGATTTTTTGGGGAGGCATGTATGGCATGATCGTTCATCCAAAAGTCTGAAGCCTCACCCAAACTTCCAAAATCAACCAAAATTTCTTGAAATTTCCTGGAGGGTCCGAACACAGCATTCTGAGTTTGTAGGTTTTGCATGGTTTTGCAGTTCGTTCCTGGAGGAAATCATTGAGTCGGCAACGCTGAAAGAAAGCCTGATTTGGACACCGGCCCATCGGTCCTGGAAGCAGGGAAACAGCCAGCTGTCGTGTTCACTTGGGATCATTTGGGATCATCACATGTTAAATGGCAAAAAATGGCAGGTCTTTCCAAAACCACTAAACTTTTTTTTTGGAAAAGGTCAGTCAGGAACTCATCAACGCACTCACAATTGACTCTGCGCACTCATTTTTCACTCCATTTTTGACTCATCTGCGCACTCAAACGCACTCAAACTTGACTCATCTGTAGACACAGGTCTGGGGTTGGGGTGCCAAGAAAGTTCATTAAGCCATGCACACACAGGCGCTGCACACTGATCATGTCTTGGGTTGGGGTTGGGGTGGGGTAAAGTAGGAAGACATGACTGACATGACTATGATCTAAAACTGGAGAACCTTCGCGTGCAAGGACGAGTCACAAGTGCGTGTCACTGAGGCTCGGGCGGTTTGTTCTCAGGTGGGGCGGTGCCTGGCGAATCCCATCGAACATGATATAACCCGCAGGGCTTCTTATACTTCGATTTTGGCCCTTCATTGATTGTGAAACAGCCATATCAATCTTAGCTATCACATTGGATTGGAAAAAACATAAACAAAAAAAAACATGGTATTCTGCACGTGCTTAACCTGTGCCATCCACTCTGATCTTGGGTGTGGGGGCACCGTAATTTCATATTATGTCCGACTACATGTCAGCTTAGCTACACGCCTGAGAATAGATTATATTGCTGCTTCCCACAATCAACCCCTTGAGCTCATTCGGAGCAGAGTGAGTTGAAACAGTGTTTCTTGACGTGGAGTTGGGGGGTTGTCTTGATGTGGTTGGATTTCATAGTAAAACCCGCCCCCGTTTAACCTTTCAACATGCGTCAACCTACTCCCTTTTGCCTTGGGGATGGTCTAAACTCTAACATGGCAACACTCAACAAACTCCCCGTCATTGAGAAGGTGGTTTGCCCTCAGGATTGCCTTCAGTCTAACAACCTGCTAGTGGAATGCTCAAACAAAACCATCGGATCTTGACGTCATAACCAAATCAGGGGGATAATGATGGGGGATCACCATCGGTTTGAACATGGATTTCACCAACGAAGCTGGCAGTGCTAAAAAAAGTCCGGCACCGGGTCATGCCTGGACCACCCTGGGGCGAAGTGGTGCTTCTTGCCCACACCTGGCGCAAGGGATGAGGTATGATGAGGTGAATATGTTGCTTATTTCCCTCCAAAACAACGGATAACTTTAGTTGTCCCAGCATGTCCCAGCCTTAAACCAATCAAACCACAAAACCATTCACTATCATTTACTGCAACTACACAAGCAAGATTCTTTAACCCTGTAGATTTCGCATGGTAAAATGTTGTAGCATCATGCCTGCTTAGGTTGGATCAATTGGATCTCGTGTTGGAGTCATCCCGTAACCCTCTGGTAATGCAACGCTTTGCCATCGAAAATGGCGTTTGAGAAAGTGCTAAGTGTTGCTCAGAAAATCCCCATTATATCCCCTATCCCCTTGTCATCCCCAGGTTTATTAACTATTTCCATGATTTACCTGGTAAATTACAACATTTCCAGATATTTCCAGCATTTCCATGGCCATCTTCCTAGAAAAAGCCAGCTGAAAAAGCCAGGTGAACGCCAAGAGATCTCGCGCCACGACATCGTCAGGGAGGAGTTGCCAGGCCTCAGATTTTTTTACGGCCAAGAGACTGTGGGATGTACCCTCTGGTAATTTAACAGTTTGCTATTGAAAATGGCCATTTATAGTGGATTTTCCCATTAAAAATTGTGATTTTCCATAGTTATGTTAGTTTACCAGAGGGTACTGATTGTAGGAGGACTGAGCTTCACCGCTCTACCACGTTTTCATATATAGATTGGCTGATTTTTTAAAATTTTGCTGAATTGTATTGACCTGAAGTGAATGATTCTGACATATACACCACGGATTCACCACGGTAACTCACTAATAATTTCTCACTAAGGCCATTTGGGGATGATTACAGACTTGGTGGTTCATCCCGCTTAGGAAGTGGCTTAGTTCACATGTTATACCCCCAGTTGTAAGATGTTGTAAGTGGATTAAACCTATAGTTATCCCACTTACCCTCTGGTAAACTCACATAACTATGGCTTAAATCATCTTAAATCACCATTTTGTAGCTGGGAAAATCACCATGTTGTAGCTGGGTAAATCAACGAACTCATGGCCATTTTCAAGCGCCAAGAAACGCTCTTGGACTGCAGGAAGCGCATCTCCCGCTTCCCCGCCCGTGCCGCTGCCGGGACAGAGCAGCGACCCAAGGGGCAAGGCCTACGACGGAGGACCGGGGAAGCTAATTGACCTGTTTCTCGGCGGAAAATTAGGAAAATGATCGGTTGTTTGATCTTGTTTCTAGATGATTTTGACCTATTAAACATGGAACATGGTGAAATATCTCATGCTGTTCCACTTGGCAAACTGTTAGAGTACCAGAGGGTATGTCTGGAATCTTGGGGACTGTGGAATTCCAAGGAACGAATCCTTCTTGGGGACTCAAAGAGGCCTAGTTCTTTTTGGACCCCTTAGGGGTTTCCCGTTGTTGCATGGATGGGTTTTGGTTCTTCATCGCGTTATTTCGAATCTTAGTCCTAGTTACCTTTGATATGTCGCTCCCTTCCTTTTTAATTGCTAACAAAAAAATGCTTTGAACCTGTAGACATAAATAAATATAACATTTTTAGTTAGCAGTGAATGCATACCCGACAATAAATCATGATATACATGTATATATATATGTATGTATATAATATTACATATATATAAATATTATCATTTACAATGTTTACTTGGGTAGTCTAGATCCCTTTCATTTTATCTTAACACTTGTGGCCCATTTTTTTTGCTGAGCTCTCCAGCTTGCCCACACGAATCCAGGGCAGGACGCAGCTCTTATGAAAGACCTCCCAGGTCTTCGACCGACCAACGGACCCATGGTTGAGCTGGTTGGCCCAGATATCAACTGCCATATGGAGAAGAACATCCATATCATTTGGGGATTTTCCATGGGATTTTCCATGATGAAATATCATAAACCAGCTATTTTGTGATCTTTATGGTGCCCCCATATGTGTATATATATATATATGTATTAATATATATATATATATGTGTGTGTGTCCTTTTGATGTTTAACATTGTTTAACCATCCCTATTTCCGGATTCTCCAAAAGGTTGGACGCTCAGTGTTCCGCAGAAACATGTCAGCTGCACGTGTCCGCACGGGAGTTTTCGCCTCAGGGGAGCATCACGATTCGTAGAGCTGGTCACGGGAAAAACTGAGCCAAAGCTCGAAGGGTTTTGGAGGTGACAAAACTTATCCATTCCCTGTTTTGGATCCAAACATCACAGTTTCTTCCCACACATTAATAGATTTCCTTTTTTTTACATGACAAAGAAGAAGGACGCATTCATGGGATCGACAATTCTACCCAGATCTGGGATTGAACAGCACGATAGTCATCCTTTCACCTGAAGCTTCCTCCTACTCAAACACCGTTCCAACGAGCTATGTGTCCCACCAAGCAAGGCAACCTTTGACCTCGGTTCAAAGTGGATTTTGACTGGTCAAATATCGATGTTTGGCATCAAAAAACGACATTGGAATTGAGAAAACTAACTGTGTTCAACTGAATGAGTGCTGACTATTGCATCATATTGTAAATAAAAAAGAGAAAACCACAACATTTCAACATATTTCAACACAACATCCTATATTTGAACCATATGTACCCTCTGGTAATTTGTAACATAGCTATTGAACATGGCCCATGAAAATAGTTGATTTCTCTATCAAACATGGTGATTTTCCATAGTTTTTTTGATTTTTTTGTATGTTTACCAGAGGGGTAAGCACATGTAACCCAGAGAACACAACACGGATCCGCGCTGCCATGCGCTGCCACAACGCGATTGAGTCAGCCACCTCCAAGTCCCCCTGCGGCGCTCGGCATCTTATTTCTTGTCACCATAATCATAACCAAATAGTAAAAATTATATATTATCAATGGTTATGATTATGATAATCATAATTATCAATAGTAAAAATTATGTGTTAACATATTATAATTACTTATCAAAACACAACAATGTATATAATGATTTTCAAAAAATCAACAAATTTCAATCATAACTATATTTATGAACATTATAATCATCATCAATGATCATCACCCTAATTTAGTATCTATACTACCCCCCACATAAACCCATCACCCATTTCATCCCTGCATCTTCCCACCCCAGCCACCGAGCCACGACCTGAGGCTCATTGCTGCCTCCCAGGCAAATGGCACATACCCAGCCATTGTCAGGGCCTTGGTCGCCAACAACTGCCATTGGGACGCCTCTATCGGAAAAACGTTGGTGAAAATGGCTGGTTAAGGAGAGAAAATGATGGCGGTTATATATATATAGTTATATATGATTGTGCTCAAAGGTTTGTAAAAGTTAGAATGTGTTTTTTGGCAATGGCACCATAGCCAAAACCAAATCATCAGGAACTTGATGTGAGCCATGTTCTCAGTGTCTTATATCCTGGCACCAAAGAAGGAAATACTGATGCCATCTTACGCCATTGCATACATTTTGCTTATGCGCACACGGGTTTTGCTTACGCGGGTATCTTGTCTTAGGCTGATCTTATCTTGTCTTACGCTGAGCTTATCTTGTCTTACGCTGAGCTTACGCTCACCAGGTTTTTGCTTACGCCACACCCTTACAAGGGGCCCCTTCCTAAACATGAACGCCAGGGTTTAGATCGTGGCTCATGTGAAAACGAGGTTTGTTTCTCGCTAAGCTGTGCCATCTGATTGTCAAATAAGATCATCAGGCAAACGGCCAAAAAAAAAGATTCAAAGCATATCTGACAGCAAACAAAATTCTGCTGAACATTGTTGAACTATAGGGGATCTATTCATGGATTGGCGTCCCTGATAGTTGAGTCTACTATGTTTACCTTTACCATGACCGACCGGGGAAGGGATTCAAAAAGCGATACCCTAAAGTGGTCCCCATGGGTCCCTACTTGGCGAAGTTGCGGTAGATACTTAGGCTGACTATGGTAGACACGGTAGATTTAGCATGTGTAAACTATTACTTGTTGGTGTTTTTTCGCCACCCGTCTAAAAAATATGAGTTCGTCAGTTGGGATGATGACATTTCCAATAAATGAAAAAATAAATTTCATGTTCCAAACCACCAACCAGATTACCATTGAATCACCATAAAATCAAGCTTCTCCATGATACCAGCGGGTGAAACACACGCGGTTCCAGCTCTCCCCCGTTCCCGGCACCCCAAAAACAGCAACACCTCCCCCGCAGACCGAGCAGTGGCACGCACCGGTGCCAAAGCAGCGATCTGGTGAGCCGATTCTCGAAGCTCCTGACAGGGACATCACTCATTGGTGGTTGAGCCACCGCTGAAAAATATGAGTTCGTCAGATTGGATCATCATTCCAACTATTGGGGAAAATAAAAGCCATGTTCCAAACCACCAACCAAATCATTATATGTGTATCATCAACATGGGCTAAAATGGTTTCCATCCATCGTGATGTTAAAGAACCAGAGGGTAAGTGGTTTTCATAACCTTAATTTTCACAAGTCCACGATGAACGTGGCCCCCATAGCCATAGCTTTTCTGACTGGGTGAACTCAGCCCACTTAGAAAAAAACGAAGTCACGCTTCGTGAGATGATCCTCGACTCGCAGTGACTGCATAAAACCAACCAAACAGATATACCCTCTGGTTATTTAACATAGCCATGGAAGCCATGGCCCATTTGCAGATAATTTTCCCATCAAAACCTCCATTTATAAGGGATCTTCCATGGCTATGTTAAATAACCAAAGGGTAGAAAAGTTGGACGTCTGGAAATGATATGAGGCGAACATCATCCAACTACCACCCGGTAGTTAAACTTATCGGCATCTATTGAAGGGGGCTACCAAGTTACTAATATATTAAACTATTAAACCCAGGTTAACTTATTATCATCCAGCAACCAGCCTAATTATCAATCAAGTAAATTGTGACATGGTGATTAGATTCATTGTACAATATAACCAGGATATCATTCGAGCAACTGGGATTTATATAGGACTGTACTATCATTGCGATAGGACCAGGATAATAATAAATAATATGATATGTTAAACCTATATATGCGTGAAATAACCCTACTGAGATTCGCCCAGCCGAGACCGGGATTTATACCAGTTACCAGATTGTTCAACCAAGTTTTCACTCTGGCAATCAGCAGGGATTCTCAATCCTCTGTGCTTCATGGTTCAATGATGTTCAATGGTAGTCTTCAACTCCGTGAAACTCCATTTTCCTCAGATTTTACGAGCTGGGATGCAGGGCGGCTCCAACCAAGCGAGCATCAAACATCTGACACGTCACCGCCCTGCAGCGCCTACGCGCAGCTGACTTCTGAGCTGCGCCAAGTTGGATCTGCGGAGATCGTCGAGACCAGACCAGGTGCTACTAAAAGCCACGCCACGGGAGTTGAAAGATCATGAGGCCTCCAGCTGATCCCAACTGATCCCAGTTGAAACAGTGATTTTCTGTGAAGAAAATCTGTGGCTGGATGGTGGGTCCAGAAAATCCGGCCAAGGGATCAGCTTTGGGGGCGGGATTCCCATGAATTAAGCTCTGTTGGGGTGGCATGGCAGTGGTTCCAACGCGCGGATCGCCTCACCTGACCGGCCATCTTTAGGTCCAAGGGAGGAATTGGAAATCGGAGATTTGGGGCCAGAACTTGATCTGGCCTCTGGATATCAAGGTCCTACAAACACACAGCCAAGCCTTAATGCCTTAAGATGCCTTAAGTAAATGATGTATTAAAAGTGGACCAATCTTAATAGGAGAAACTATATAGGGTGTGACTTCTGTATCCCTGCTAGCAAATCGCCAAGACAAACGCGGGGGACCCTGATGCTTTGCAATACATCCTCCATATCATAGCATATCTTGACTGAAGCGACAACGAAATGTGCGTTAAACTTCAACAAACGTGAGGTAGCCAGCCTCGAACGAGATCTGCCCTGGGAAGAGCCAGAACATTCTCATCTTTACAGGCCTACAAGAGATAGAAGCAAAAGGACTTGGCGAAGCCTGGCAACCAGTCCCAAACATACCTCATCATACCTCATCATAGGAACTTGCCATGAAGATAGACTGGAATCTTGCTCCAACAAAAGTGCTAAATCGCCACAGAAGCTCCTGATACCTCCTGATGCTTCGTGCAACTTTGCTTGCAATGCGTGTGGCATTTTGTAGGCCAACACGCCGAAATCACCACGACGCTTTAGGCTATGCGGTCGCGAATTCGAAGCCATGCATCGAGCAGCAATGCTGATGTCGTGCCGTATAGATTCAGCATTTAGCTGAAGGAAACAGCGATTCGGCTCTGGTGATAGTCAGGGGCTGCTACCCATTGCTGCTACATCTGAAAAAAGGAAGGGTAAATAATCTGGTCAATGGTTTGCCTATGGGATTATCATCCCAGTTGTTGGGTGGACAATAGACACGATATGACAATCTGCTCATGTCTGTTCCAAACCGCCAACCTGAAATGCTAGAATCATAAAAAAATAAAGATATTCCAAAACCAATTTAAACCAATTTAAACCAATATATATATATATTAATATCAGCCTCTGGTAATTCAACCGCTTGCTATGGAAAAACACCATTTGTAAAAGGTAATTCATCCAACTGAATGATGAATTGTGTAAAAATTGTCGGTTTTCCATAACAATGTTAAATTAACATAGGGTATAAACAATATAATCTTCTGATTATGCGCATATTTTCATGGCCATGTTTTAGTCACCAGAGATTCAATAGGTCATCACACATGTTAAGGATATCGGATATATACTATTCCCAACCCGAAAAGCGATAGTAAGAAAACACCAGGTGGTAGAACATATGATTTATATATCAAACATATATGACGGAGAATCCTAACACCAAATAAATCTGATTTGAACCACCCGAGATCCCGAGATGTACTTGGTATAAACATGTGATAATAGCCAGTGTTTTTTTCCATAGCCCGCCAGTGCTAAAATCCTTGTCCGGATCGCCTTTTGCATCACTCCAAGTCACACAATACTACTCTGGACGCCCACCACCTGAAGGTTCAGATTCAAGGCTTGGCAAGTTTCTTGGGCTTCACATGAGTTGACACCAAGGCATGAATATCAGTCCTGAACTATTCTTATAATTGCTATGACTGCCATGAATCATTATAAATCCCCGAGTTTTTTTTAAAAAAAAAATCAGTAAGTACTCCTCCATACCACTGATGGTTTGGGGAGATGGTTGGGACTAATTCCAGTTGGATACAACGATAACGGCAAATATGATACCCTCTGTAACTAGTAATCAAACATGACAATGAAAATCTTCCATTTATTATATATATATATGTACTATATGTATGTATATGTATATATATAATATATTATATTACAAACATAAAAATATATATTATATATCGTATATATATTACATATATTAAAAATATACTATGTATAAAATATTATATATTCTACATTATATATTATAGGCTTTATATATCATATATATATATCTCATATATATTACAATTATATTATATATATATATATTAAAAAATATTATATATATCAAAAATATATTATATATATTATATATATTATAATATATATATATTATGAATATATTCTATATTAAATATATTCCATATACATATATATATATAATATACATATTTCA